>Ga0206817_1010_pt1 | contig 86051 bp, 72 predicted proteins | sample Alteio_BWOrgCont_89_FD_152873 | JGI IMG/M metagenome (GOLD analysis project Ga0206817, IMG submission 152873) | Enriched cells from forest soil in Barre Woods Harvard Forest LTER site, Petersham, Massachusetts, United States -... | ecosystem: Environmental > Terrestrial > Soil > Temperate forest >...
TTCAATGAGCGAAATGGCGTGATAACGTCATTTACCCAATCGAATCGGCCCGCTACCAGGTCGAAAGTCTCTTTGCCATGTTGTGGCTGGAAGGCTAAGATTTGGTGGTCTTCAGCGGGAGAATCGAAGATGACTATTTCTCTGCCGCAGGGTGTAAGCATGACGCTGGCTCTCGTGCTCGGGCTGGCAGCTTTCGCACAAGCCCAAACTTTCACCACGCTTTACAACTTTACCGGCGGCTCGGACGGACGTTATCCCTCCACAGGCCTAATTCAGGACCAAGTGGGCCACCTATATGGCACAACTGCTGGTGGCGGCAACTTTTCTTCTGATGGCGTAGTTTTTAAGGTAAACACCGCTGGCACGGAAACCGTGCTACACACCTTCTCGGGAAATCCGGAACGGAGGTGCTCCCTACGCACCGTTGGCTTGGGGTGAAGCTAGAAGCCTCTATGGCGTGACCTCTTATGGGGGCACGAACTCGAGCTGTAGCGGCGGCTCAGGCTGCGGGACCGTCTTCAAGATTAGCGCCACGAAAAAAGAGACGGTGCTGTATAACTTCACCGGCGGATCGGACGGGTGTGGGCCATCGCAGGACTTGGTCAGGGATACGTCCGGCACCGTGTACGGCACTACCACGGGATACGGCTGCTCCAGCAATGGAACGATATTCAAGGTCGACAGTACGGGGAAATTCACTCTTCTCCACAGCTTCGCCGGGTCCCGGTCAGATGGGGCGCACCCGCCCGGTGGACATCTTACGGTGGATAAGTTTGGGAATTTCTATGGCGTGACTGTGAACGGCGGCTCGGCCAACTGCTCCGGGGGCTGCGGAGTGGTATATAAGCTGAGCAAGAACGGAAAGGTCACCTTGCTGTACAGCTTTAAGGGTGGATCTTCGGACGGTTGCTACCCATTATGGAGGTGTGGTGCATGACAAGTTTGGAAGTTTCTACGGAACCACGTCCGAGTGCGGTTCTAATCAGTACGGGACTATATGGATGCTGAGCAAGACAGGCAAGGAGACTGTATTGCATCAGTTTGCCGGGGGCGGGTCGGACGGCTGTTATCCGTTTGCGGGCGTCGCCCGGGACTCGAACGGCAATATATATGGCAACGTGACCGACTGCGGCTTCGACAACTTGGGAGCATTGTATGAGTTAAACACGCGGGGCACGTTCAGTCTATTGCACAGTTTTAACGGATCGGATGGCGTCGGTCCATTGGGCGAGCCATTGCGGACTAGCAAGGGGATGCTGTTCGGCGTAACTGAGCAGGGCGGCACCTACGGTGGAGGCACGGTGTGGGAGTACGTACCGTGAGAGTAACTGTTGTAACAGCTCAATAGCGCTCATTGACCCGAGGGATGCTTCTGAGCGCCGTCAAAACGTGAAACGCTCGTCCGATCTGCCATAATCTCCTCATGTGCGGGCGCTATCGACTTTCGCGGAGAAAGCTTGTTGAGGGGTACTTCAACAGCGTCTCGAAAGAAGAAGAGTGGAGGCCGAGCTATAATCTCTCTGCAGTGGGACGGAATCGTCGACGGTTACTCGCATTATTGCTTCTTGTGGCATTTGCTCTGTCTTCCGACCTCGCGTATGCCCATGCGATTCTCGTAGAAGCGTCTCCATCAGCCAACTCAACTGTCGCAGGTCCCTCAATTCCAATCAAGTTGCGTTTCAGTGTGAGGATCGATGCTAAGCGTTCGCGCCTGGAACTTGTCGGTCCTGGCAAGACGTCGACCTTATTGTCCGCTACCCAGTCTTCCCCAGACACGTTGCAAGCCGTGGCCGAAGGGCTGAAGGCTGGGGCATATTCACTGCGATGGCAGGTGTTGGCAGCAGACGGGCACATTACGAGGGGTGAGATTCCCTTCAAGGTAAAAAGCTAGAGATGCAGATCATCAACTTGTTTGCGTTTCTCTCGGTCATATTCCGAGCGGCCACGATCATGCTGCAGTCGCTGGTCCTGGGGGGCGTAGTGTTCTCCTATCTCGTATTAGGTCAGTCGGGAACAGAGGCGAATTCCTCGGAGGCTAAGCGCGCTTGCGAACGCATGCTCAGGATTGCCGCGATTATTCTAATCGTGGTTCAAGCTCTCTACATCACGTGCGAAGCCGTACTGCTCGTCGAGCTAAGCGGATTCCAGCTGGGAGAAATTGTGGGAGCAGGTTTCTTCCTGGCAGGCGTTGTGTCGATCGTTTGCGGGCTGCTGATTGTATTCGTTCCCTATAAAGCGAAGTACTCCGTATGGGTTCTTTTTCCTCTCGCGCTCGCCGTGATCGCCGCCATGGTGACAACCAGTCATGCGGCTTCTCGTCTGCAGTCGCAAGGCGTGCTGATGACGTTCACGGCATTGCACCTGGTGGCGGTGGCATGTTGGATCGGAGAGTTACCCTACTTGCTCCTCTCTCTGCGTGCTCACCCAAATCCTGAGGCCGAACATCGAATGCTGCGGCGCTTCTCGTCGGTCGCTATGGTCTGCGTCGGCGTGCTAGTGGCTTCGGGCGCCGGGACTTGCCTGTATTATTTCGACTCTTGGTTCGCCGTCTACGGAACCACCTATGGACTCATGATGGCATCGAAAGTGGCATTGTTCGCTGTACTGCTGCTTCTCGGCGCCGTGAATCGCTCTATGGTCAATCGGAATAGTAAAGAGGACATCACGAACCGTCTGCGCTATTTTGTCGCGACCGAGATCGGACTCGCCATGGCGGTCATTCTGATTGCGGTGTCGATGACAACGCAACCACCCGCAGTCGACTTGCGCGCACAGCGAGTGGACGGGGCCACGATCTTGGGTCGAATCACGCCGCGGTGGCCGCGGCTCCATACCCCGGCGGTGAGCGAGCTAACACCTGCCACCCGGCCACTTGATAAGCAAGCCGCAGCAGCCTTGCCTGCAACTTATGTGCCCGGGGAGAAGATTCACATGCCGAATACTCCTTCTGATATTGCCTGGTCCGAATACAACCACAATTGGATGGGATTGTTGTTGTTGTTGATCGGGATTGCAGCAGTGCTGGCGCGAACCGGGCGCGTTCCTATAGCCAAAGATTGGCCATTGCTGTTTGTCCTGATGGGGGCATTCATTTTCCTCCGCGCTGATCCGGAGAATTGGCCGCTGGGCCCGAATGGTTTCTGGGAAAGCTTCGATGAAGCGGAAGTCCTGCAGCACAGAGTGGCTGTATTGCTGGTGATCGCCTTCGCCGTCTTCGAGTGGCGTGTGCAGTTGGGGACTTCAAAGTGGAAGTATGCACCGCGGGTTTTCCCTGCTGTGTGCGTCGCAGGCGGGATGCTGTTGGTGACTCATACTCACTCGCTGAATAACATCAAAGAAGAGCTCCTCGCTGAAATGAGTCATATCCCTCTGGCGTTGTTGGCGATTCTGGCCGGTTGGTCCCGTTGGCTGCAGTTCCAACTGCCGAAGCGAGATCAAGCCGTCGTGTCATGGATCTGGCCGCTGTGCTTTGCGTTAATGGGGGCGATTCTTCTCAACTACCGGGAAGCGTGAGTGGGACGGCCAAAACGCTTGTACAGCCGCAGTATGGTGCTCATAAACCTGAAACAGGATAATATCGCTCCCGCGCAGCCTTGTCCCAGTCATCCGCCAGAATCCGAAGGAACCCGTCCGGGAATTGTCCCTAATGCGTTGGGGACTTATTTCATCATGGGCGCAGTTACGAATTCCGTCGCTCGGATATAGGCAATAATCGAAAGAACCACACCTGCCCACCGTGGGCCTGCTTCTGCAGCCTTTCGTCCTCACTAAAAACGAGGGGGTTCCCGTTCTGAACAGTATCCAAAGAGGGGTCAGATGAATCTAGAGTAAGTAGGGAAGATACTATGACGAAAACCGCAGTTGGGTTGTTTGAGAATTCTGGATTGGTCGACGGAGTGGTTCGCGATCTCGAGAGCAATCCGCACACGGATATTGAAGTGGACTTGACTCACATGAGCAGAACAAAAGGAAGGCCAGCCGTAAAAAACACCTCAACAAGTCAGAAAGGCTCAAGTAGTTGTGCAATCCGACGGCTTATGGTGATGCTCATTTATGTGGGATCTCTCGTAGCGCCGTCGGCGTCCCATGGGGTTGAGTTGAAGGAACAGACTCAAAGAACCTGGGATGCGTACGTCCAGGCCGCCAATCCACGGATGGGGTCGCAGACACCCTTTCTCTGGGCCGACCAGCTGCCCGAGCGTCTTCAGCGTGTTCGGGGCGGTGAGATTCTGGTCTCGTCCGTAGGTCAGCAAAATCCTAAACCAGTGCCCTCTGGGTTGATCCACGATTGGATCGGCGCGGCCTTCATTCCGGACGCCAGGATTGAAGACGTCTTGTCCGCCGTTCGTGACTACAGCAATTACAAGGTGTATTACAAGCCCACGGTTGTTGATTCCAGGTCGCTCGGCAGCGACGGGCCCTGTGAGGAGTACTCCATGCGCGTTGTGGACAAGGAAGTCGTCGCCCAGACGGCGCTCGATATGGAATACGAGACCTGCTACTTCAAAATCGACGAACGGCGGTGGTACAGCATCACACACACCACGCGCGTACAGGAGATCCGACACTACGGCCAGCCCAACGAGCAGGAATTGCTACCGAACCAAGGCAGCGGCTACGTCTGGGGCCTTTACAGCATCGCCAGGTTTCAGCAAAGAGACGGCGGAACCTATGTTGAAGTCGAGGCGATTGCCTTGAGCCGGGACATTCCGATTGCAGTACGCTGGCTAGTTAATCCCATTGTGCGCCGCATCTCAAGGAATTCCATGCTCATCTCTCTGCAACAGACAAAGGAGGCAGTGCATTTGACCGAAGAGGCGAACAGAACCTCCAAATCACCCACGACCGCCGACAATTCGCGAGGCGAGTTCGCTTCGGGGGTGACTATCATGAACCGTTTTGCTCCGGCCGGGAAGCCCTGATCTAAGCACGGATCCGCCGCTGAAAAGGCTCGCAAGTATGTCGAACTTAGACCCCCGCAACAAACGATAGTTCCGCAAAATCACGGATGGCTGTCGAAACCAGGTCAGCATGACCGGATTCCGGTCACAACGAAGCATGAAAAGAGGCTCTACGCCAACCCCCTGTTTGCAGTGAGTTACGGCTCTTTTCAAGGGAGGCCATAGCACTCCGTCGAAAGTCACGGGTAACCTGTTTGGAATCAATGAACCTCAGCGGTGGACTTTCATCCCTATGGGTGGGCCACAAGCCCATGGGAACTCAAAACCCTCAATGAGTGAAATCGGGATTTTTCGTCGAGTGCTGCCCCAAGCTACAATTTTCCACGTGACTAAAGAGCGTTGGGCTCAGGTAGGAATCACGACTGAATTTCTTATCGTCGTCAGGACTCTAGGTGAGTTCTTCCGGATCAGGCACGTCCATGGGACGAACTTCTCGACCGCAGTGGCTGCGCTCTATGTCGGCGGCGCTTTGATTGCGGCTTGCTCCTGCTGGGCGGGCGTCACCCGTAATCGAGATATTACGTCAACAATGCCCCCTGGGCGATGAACAGGCGAACAATCAGAATCGGGGATGGATTGTCTTGAGTACACTTGTGATATGGGGGTGAGCTCTAGCCTGCTGACCGATTCGCAGGATGACGGAGCCAGCCCATGGCATGTGGTGGCCGAAGTACTCCACGTCGTTGGTGCCATCGATCGTCTCATGATGTACGTCGCCAAAGGTGGGAGCAAACGTCATCCACTTGGTCGGAGCGCTGCCCATGAAGTACTTGTTTTTGCCCGAGAATTCAGCCGTTCCTCTTTCCTGGTTCAGCACGGCATTGGTATTGATAGACAGACGATCGTACCCCGTCTTATCGAAAAAGAATCTCATCCACGACTCGGTCTGACCCTGATTTTGGCTGAAGCTTAAGCGTAATCCTTTATAGGTGAGATGAATACGTGTCGGGGTTTCCGAAACCGTTGCGACCAGTGATGGGGCATCAGGAAGTTGGACAGCGCCCTCCTCTAGTGTGGAGGTTCTCTGCGCCCACAGCACACGTGGGGAAATCACCAACAAGCTAACCAACGCAATCGAAAAAAGATGCGAAAGCGAGAGAACTAAGCCCCGCATGGGATTTCCTTTAAGGGTCTGGGGCTGGCCAGCGCCTTTCTTTCAATCGCAAAGGCTCAAGGTTGGCAGAAGTGCGGCACGATGGGTCTTCGTGGTTGCACCAGATTTTAGACAATCCCCAGATGTGTGTCTGGTCAATATTGCACACGAGGAACGGAGCGCCTAACAGCCTGTGGCGAAAGTGCGCCCTTCGGCTCCCGTATAGCTGGCTCACACTCTCGACCGCTGCACCTCGTAAAGCAACTGAACGACGCCGTCCGGAAACTGTTGTACACCGAGCAAGCGGAGCGTCACCGCGCGATGCCTCGGTGCAAGGAGTGGAATGCCTTCCCCGATGAAGGTTGGCACGACGGTGATGATGAACTCGTCAATCGCGTCCTCGTCAAGAAAGGAGCCGATGATCTCACTTCCGCCCATCATCCAGATGTTCTTGCCAGCTTGCTTACGGAGGCGTTCGGCGAAGGCCCTGATCGACTCCGTGACAAATTGCACGCCGACCGGCGCGGATGCAGAGGGGGGACGACGCGAGAACACATAATGCACGTCATCTGCGCTGAAGCTCGCGCCCATCTTCACACTTAGGTCGAAGGTCTTGCGACCGAGAATCTTTATGTGAATCCAATGGGTATGATGTTGGCAGGAGGCCAAGGTTGATCCCAGTTCATACGTGCGTCGCAGCGATTCTTCCGGCTCACGGTCACCGTGTTGTGCGCTGTGGGCATGGCGACCTATTTAATTAACATGGCTACTACTAGCACTGTTGAAGCCCGCCACCCACCTAAGATGGCCTATGGCGAGAGTGTCAGCTTCGCCTACGACACGTTCTGCAGCGACAAAGTGCGGTTTGCTCTCACAGCGTTAGGGATGGTCGTCGGGACGGCTTCGCTTATTCTCGTGGTCACAATCGCCATGACGGGAAAGAAATACGTTTTGGATCAGATTCAGGGTATCGGCGTGAACATGATCGTAGTTGAATACCAAGGCGGAGACCACGGGGACGATTTCTTGACCATTGATGATATGAACGCTGTACTGCGGCAAGTGCCAGGCATCGTGGCTGCTTCTCCGGTGGTTCCACTGGCTGAGCGGATCCCTATTGGCCATAACCAGGAGCGTGATCTCGACGTGCTGGGCGTGTTCCCCGAATACATCTCAGTGCGTAATTTGGTGGTTCTTTCCGGAAGGTTTTTCGATGGGCAGGACGAGCAGGCACACAACAAAGTTGGCGTAATCACGCAAAAACTCGCCGAACAAGTCTACGGCTCGGTGGATGATGCGGTGGGGAAGGTTGTGAAACTGAGTGGTTTGCCTTTCACGATCATCGGGACGTTCAGAGAGCGGGTGGACACCTTCGGGCGGTCCGAGGTGACCAACAACACCATGGTGATTCCCTACACCGTCACGCGGTATTTCACGAACTCGCCTGAGGTGCGACAGCTGTATTTCTCAGCCGCCGAACCGTCCATTGTGATCGCGGTCACCAGAAAAATTCAAAACGTTATCCAGTCCCGTCATCGGCCGGAGTCATCATATTTCGTGCAGAATCTGACGGAGGTGGTCGCAATGGCGGAGAGGACCGCTAATGCACTTACCTTGGTGTTGCTGCTCATCGCAGCGGTGACGCTCTTTGTGAGTGGCATAGGAATCATGAACATAATGTTGGCGACGGTAAGTTCACGCATTACCGAGATTGGCATACGCAAAGCAATCGGCGCGACCAATCGTGATATCCGTTTTCAATTCTTGTCGGAAGCGATGCTGATCTCTCTCATTGGAGGCTCTGCTGGAGTAATCTTCGGACTGGCATTGCCGTTATCGGTGCGCATCTTTACCGAATACCGGCTCCCGATTTCGGCTCTGTCTGTGGTTGTGGCGATCGTAGTCTCCTGCTCGGTAGGCATTCTTTCCGGAACGGCTCCAGCTACGTTCGCGGCCGGGCTGGACCCAGTGGAGAGCATGCGGCATGAGTAATTCTGAGCTGCTTGCCAGGTGCTCTGCAAGGAGGAAAACCGGGTGATCCCGAACGCGCGAGCCATAATGCTTTCACTCATGTCTGACTGACACGGACTTCCATCGGGCGCTAGGCTCTTGGCTTCGGGATGCTCCTGGTATTGGATCAGGAGACGTGCGAATTGCGAAGGAAAGACCACATTATGGGACGGGCCCGCTTCTTTGATGGAGTCCACCATCTTGTATTTCAAGAGAGCGCATGCGCTGTCCGAAGTGTGGGAAGGAATTTCAGCCCGCCAAACGAATCGTCGAAGCGCAGCCCATCAGGCCGCCGGCACGTGCGTGACCCGTTGAAATGTCGAGCCGACAACATCAAACAATTTAACATAGGGTTTCCCGTCCAAGAGCTTTCCTAGAATCTTCAACACTTCCGCATAACCGCTCTCGTTGTAAGCCTGTGCATTCCCTTGATAGTCCCAAAAACTGATGGTTGCCACTTCTATTCCATCGGGAGCGGCCAAGGTTATCAAGTCCAGGAAGCCTTCTTGCTCTCGCAGCCAGGGAAGGATCTCTGACTCTATAAGATTCGTAAACTCCGTAAGTGAGTTCGGTTTCAGGCGAGCAGCAACTTTGCGGGCGACCATGTATGCCTCCCCGGTGTCGGGCTGGCTTCCTATTTCTACGGTTGAACCGAATCGCCGCGACACCGCCCATTTGATAGTGCGGTTCAGTACCCAAATGTAACATTGCGGGGAATCACGATACGAGCTTGTTTCTTAGGGGCTTAGTGGAGTCCGAGATGTGATAGGTGACGTAATCAGGCCATTACACTCAAAACCCCAAAGTTGGAGGACTCTCGGAAGCCCAACTCCTGTCGTGATTGCACCGGAACGGGGGGGAGGGAGCATTTTGCCGTCGCCCTACATAGACCCGTCAAACTCCGTATGGGGTACTACGACCTGAGGGGATTTTGCTACACCTCCCGCCTTCCGAGTCATGTACTTGGAATTTACCGAGCTCCCGCGTGCGAATGTTGCCGTGGCCGCAGGGGTACCCGATCAGCCGGGCGATTTCCGCCACCCACTCGCCGCCCTTATACGGCCCGCACGATCCGCTTCACATTGAATCTCACTTTTCGATATTTTCATGCCGCCATCCATGACGACGACTCTGAAGGACGAGCCGGAGAAATGTCGGGTGGAGGGTCGTAACTCGGGCGAGGTGACGTAAGGGGTTGAGGTACAATCTCGTGCAGATACCCAATGCTCGCGCCACCGAATCTTTACTACTTGCTGGCCATTATCGCGCTGATTCTATGCGTCATTCTCTGGGCACGATACAGGAGGTCCCCGACCGTTTCTTTCTACTTCAAGGTCAGCCTGCTAATTGCGGGCGGGATCGTTCTCAAACACAGCACTGCTAGGGAACAGTTGGCAGATCACTTCAATATCGGAATCCCAAATTGTCCAAAATTTGGACAGTCTCGGTCGGTTTTTCCACTGCTGTTTTCCATTGACAACCACAGGGTCTTCGCATAGCTTGCTTCCCAGTATCAGCGATTGGGATGTCGTCTGAGGGGGCGACGGATTCTCAGTTCCGTTTGTGGTCCTTGTCGCTGCTTCCCTTTTGAAGATTGGGCATTCGGTAGGCGCGAAATCTGTTAATCGCGCGCGTGTGGAGGTGTGCTCAAGGAATCTGGCATTTGGTTCGGACTTGGGAGGGTGAGATATGAGTCGAACGGTTGCATTACTATTCACGATTGGCCTTTTTGCTTTGCCAACCATTTCTCTCGCACAGAGCGATCCGCAGGCCCTTGCGTTTGCCGCTCAGTCTCTCGCGGCGCTGACGGGCGGGACGACGGTCAACGATGTCACGCTCAGTGGGAATGCCACACTAACTGTAGGTTCGGATGTCGGGTCAGGCACGGCAACTCTGTCGGCGAAGGGCCGGTACGAGAGCCGAATTGATTTGAATCTCGACAACGGCCAGCGGACGGAAATCCGAAATTCGACAAATGGCTCCCTAGCAGAATGGATCGGCTCGGACGGTAATTCACACCTGTTTGCTCAACAGAATTGTCTTACCGATGCGGTCTGGTTCTACCCCACCTTCTCTTCGCTTGCATCCGCGAACGACCCGAACCAGACATTATCCTACATCGGGTTAGAAACCTTGAATGGCACTTCGGTTCAACACCTGCACTCGGTGTGGTCTGGCCAGCAACTCACGAGTATGGATTTTTATCTCGATGCGACAACATTATTACCCGTCGCGACAAACTTCAACGCACATCCGGACACCGATCCCACAACAAACATTGCGGTTCAGATTTTGTTTTCAAGTTTTGGGAACCAGAACGGCATACAGATTCCCTATCACATCCAAGAAATCTTCAATGGCAACTTGCTTTTGGATTTCACGGCGACCACGGCAACCGTCAATTCCGGGCTTCAGGATAGTTTGTTTGCCATTCAATAGCCAGATTTCTGCGGAGGCACACATGCTCAAACTCAGACTCACATACTCGCTCGTTGCGGTGATCTTTGTACTAGCCAATGCGTTCGGGCAAGTGACCACCGGGACGCCGCCGCTCGGCAGTTTTGGTGGAGGTCCATTCGACACCGTGAATCTGGGGAATTTGAATGTTCATTTCAGTATTCCCGTCGTGAGTAAGGCGGGGCGCGGAATGCCTTTCACCTACGCGCTCAGCTACGACTCGTCCATCTGGACCCAGGTTACAAGTAATGGCGTGACGAGTTGGTTTCCTACGGCGAATTGGGGTTGGAGAGGCGACACTGAAATTGCCACGGGATACGTGAGCTACGACTATAGCGGCACTCTCTGCGATCCAAGGTTAGGAAAAACTCTGTTGAAGTGGTCCAATTTCGTGTATCACGACCCATTCGGCACCTCGCATGCGGTCGGGGGCTTGGCTGAGATCGACCAGTGCCAAAACACGAAGTATAACCTTGCAAGTACGGCTCGGGATGGCTCCGATTACACAATTTATTATTATGTGGATGGCAGTGGGACGGACCGAGTGACCTCGCGGAGCGGCAGCGTTATCAATCCTCCCTTTGGATCATCTACAGGAGCGGGGACAGCCACAGACGCGAACGGGAACCAGGTCACGACCGACGGCAGTGGCAAGTTCTACGACACGCTCTCTGGCACGACACCCGTGTTGACGGTCGCCGGAACGTCTCCCAAGACGTTCACTTATACGAGCCCTTCCGGAAATAAGGCTTACTCGCTGAATTACAGTCCTCAGAACGTGTGGACAAGTTTCGGATGTGGGATTGGGGAATACCAAGCTACTAATGTCTCGATGGTAAGCAGCATTGGTCTGCCTGACGGTACGGAATACACCTTCACTTATGAGCAGAACACAAGTCATTCTGGCTATATCACGGGTCGCCTGGCCTCCGTTAAGCTGCCGACTGGGGGCACGATCTCCTACACCTACACGGGCGCGAATAGTGGAATTGTGTGCGCGGATGGGAGCACACTTGGCCTGAGCCGCACTACCCCGGATAGTTCCACCGCGTGGACTTACTCGCGTTCGGGTTCAGGATCGACCTGGACAACCACCGTCACCGATCCGCTAACCAATGAAACCATTGTCGATTTTGAAAAAGATAACTCCACAACCAATCCCACCAGCAATTTCTTCGAAACCCAGCGGGTAGTGAAAGACGGCTCCAACACATTGAGCACCACCATCACATGCTACAACGGCGTCAACGTCGGTACGCCTTCGAGTTGCTACAACACAGCGGTGACTTCGCCGATCGCGCGAGCGACGGTCTTCCACTACTTGCCGACATCTTCCGGTTCACAGTCTGAGACGGACACCGACTACAACAGCAACGGCTTGGTGACCGATGTATACGACTATGACTACCTCACGGGAAGTGTCGGTGGGCTTCTTCGACACACGCATATTGCCTACGCGACGCTTGGCAACGGGATTGTAGACAGGCCATCTTCGGCTTCGACGTATGATGGTGGAGGAAGTCTGAAGGCAAATACGCAATACACGTATGACGAAGGCTCTGTAACAGCGTCGGGTGCGACCCAGCACATTTCGATTTCAGGATCGCGAGGGAACCTGACCACCGTAGCCGCGCAAGCAAGTGGGACCGCCACTTTGTACCGCAAGTTCACCTACTACGATACGGGAATTCTGCAAACTTCATCCGACGTTAGCGCCACGAACGCCTCCACGAATCCGACGACCTACAACTATTCCAATTCGGCTGCTTCCTGTGATTTTGCATTTCCCACATCAATCACCGAGCCGGTGAGTCTTTCCCGTTCGATGACTTGGGACTGCAATGGTGGTGTGCTCCTGTCGCTTACCGACGAAAACGGCAAAATCAGCAGCACTGCTTACAGTGGCTCGGCCTACACCAACGACTTTTGGCGGCCATACAGCTCGACAGACCAATCGGGAAACACCACTTACTTTACTTACCCCAGCGCGACTCAAACCGAGAGCAAGTTGTCGTTTAACAGTTCGGTGGTGGACCACTTGACAACGGTTGACGGACTCGGTCGCCCGAGCATCTCGCAGACTGAACAGGGACCCGGCTCAGGCAACTACGATTCGGTGGAGAGCACCTACGACGCTAACGGACGCTTGTACAAAGTGACGATGCCTTATGTTGCAACCTCTGGGCAATCGTGTTCCGGCACGTGCCCAGGAACCTCGTACGGCTACGACACGTTAAATCGAGTCATAAGCGTGACCGACGGCGGCGGGGGCTACACGAACTCCGCTTACACTAATAATGACGTTCTTCAAACCGTTGGACCAGCGCCCCTGCGAAAAAAGCAGTTGCAGTATGACGGGCTGGGACGCCTCGGTTCGGTCTGCGAGCTTACGAGCAGTGGAGGCGGAGCCTGCGCACAGACGAACGGCCAAACCGGCTTTTGGACTAAATACACCCCCGATGCGCTGGGCAATCTAACCGGGGTTACCCAGAACGCGCAGGGCTCCCCAACCCAGACCCGAAGCTACAACTATGACATGCTGGGCCGCATGACTTCCGAAGGCAATCCCGAAAGCGGAACCACGACCTACTACTGGGATGCGGCTCCGACTGGGTGCGGCAGTGGGGGCTGGTCTACTCCCGGTGACCTGGGCGCAAAGAAGGACCAAGCTGGAGTTTACACTTGCAACGGTTATGACGGACTTCACCGCCTACTCGGATTCTCCCATGCCAATGGTACTCAATGCTCAACATTTGTATATGACGCCGCAACCCCACCGACTGGCGTGAGCGTTTCAAACACGAAGGGCCGTTTGATAAATGCCTACACAAACAGCGCCTGCAATGGGCGCACCAGCCTGGTCACCGACAGATGGTTGGGCTACTCCCCTCGTGGCGAGGTGACCGATATTTACAGCTCGACACCGAATTCCGGAGGCTACTACCATACAACCAAGACTTATTGGCCTCATGGAGCGGTCAAGAGCTTAGCTGGTATACCGGGAGTGCCAACTATCTATTACGGTGCGAGTGATGCTTCGGGACTCGACGGAGAGGGCCGCGTTACCAAGGTGACGGCCTCTTCGGGCACCAATCCGGTAACTGCGGTGACCTATGGTGGGACGGGTCAGCCGGTTGGTTCTCTGACAGCAGTTACTTACGGCTCAAGTGACTTCGACAATTTCAGCTACGACACCGGCACGGGCCGAATGACCGGCTATCAGTTCAACATTGGAACATCAGGTCAGGCTGTGGTTGGCACTCTGAACTGGAATCAAAACGGCACCTTGCACACGCTCGGTATCGTCGATCCGTTCAACAGCAGTGACAACCAAACCTGTACGTACGGCTACGACGACCTGGGTCGGGTCAACAGCGTCGGTTGCGGAACCCCTTGGGCACAGACTTTCAGCTACGACGCCTTCGGCAACATCAGCAAGGCAGGCACTAGTTCCTTTCAGGCCGGATACGTGTTAAACGGAGTCGACAACAATCGAATTCAGTCGCTGCCTGGGTTCACGCCGACTTACGATGCCGACGGGAACCTCACCAGCGACAACTTCCACACATATCAGTGGAACCCCGAGGGACGCCCAACGGTAATCGATGGCACTTCCAACGCGACGTATGACGCCATGGGCAATATGGTGGAATTGAGCCAGCCCAGTTGGCTGGCGCAGTATCTGTACGATGAGAATGGATATGAATATGGACTATCCCACGCGGGAGGCAACGCTTTTGCCACCCTCCCGTTACCGGGAGGCGGAAGGGTCCAGTACAGCGCTGGAGCACTGGAGAACTATGGGCATGTAGATTGGCTGGGCAGTGCACGCCTGACTTCGGGCAGCTCGCGAACGTACGTCGGAGGTTCGGCTGGCGCACCTTACGGCGAGGAATACGCGGTCCACCAAGGGCAGGACGTGCAGGGCTACTTTGCGGGAATCGGAAGGAACATCGCGGTGGATTTGTGGGACGCCACCCACCGGGAGTATCACGCTGTGCAAGGGCGGTGGGTTTCGCCCGACCCGGCAGGACGGGCGGCGGTAGACCCAAGCAATCCCCAGACCTGGAACCGCTATGCCTATGTCACCAACAACCCACTGAGTAACATAGACCCTCTGGGATTGGACATCGTTGCCTGCTGGGGCTTTGACTGCGGCGGTGTAGGCGGTGGCGGCGGTTGCATGGGGTTTACCGATGGGGCAGGATACCCTGGCGAGAACTGCGGTCCCTTCACCGTGTATCTGCCCGTCGGCCCAGGTGGAGGGGGTGGAGGCGGTGGGGGTAGCGCACCCAGGTCGCCAAGCCCACCACCCGGCGGAGGTGGCAGCCACGGGCCGTGGCCCGGCAATGAGACCACCGGGCTCCCCCAGTTGCCCACCCAGGCTGTCGGCTTAGGCGATTTGCTCGGCCTGAACCCCAACGGTCCCTGCGATTTTGGCGTGTGCGTGCCGATAGGAAACAATATTGCTCCTGCTGCGGTGGCTGCTGTTCCATGTCTGCTGGACCCGGTCTGTGCGGCCGTCGTTGTTGGAGTAACTGTTGTGGTCACGGGTATCGAGCTTTATAAGCTTCACCACCACACGCAGACGAAAACCAAGCCTGGTCCCGAAATAGACGAGGCATGCGAACTCTTTGCGTCGAAGTTCGACGGAAAAGAAACGGAGTGCATGTACCACTGTTCTGAAATGAACCTACAATTGTGTAGCAAAGTCTCGGGAAGATGTCCTCAGTTTGCGATGTCGAATACTTTGAGTCCTTGCGACTAGCTGGTGGCGGTAAGGAGATCTCTATGGAGGAAATTAATGAAGAGTGGTTCGAGAGCCGGGTACCTGGAACCAAGGGCATTACACGTGTCTCTCGATTCTTGAGAAACGACTTTTCTGTGTCGAGAAGACTTCTCGAGGAGAAATGGCATCTCTGGACGAATGAAGAGAGACTTAGATTTGCGGGTGCCTTTTCGGCAAGGGGTGAACTTCGTCACGACGATCAGGGTCTGCTTGACTTCTTGATGGAGAACGGAACGCCGCAGATATGGATGACTATCGCGTTATTGGTTAGTAAGCATAAGGACAAAGACTATGCGCTGAAGTTTCTGCTGGAGCGGGTCAAAGAAGGCGTTGCGCCTCTTGCCAATTACTACCAAGCGTTGGAGATGTTGGTGGATTCTCGGTCAGCGTCGGCTTTAGAAGAGGCATTGTCGAGGCACCGCGCTGATGTGGACTCACATCCAAACCCTCGCTCCAAAACTGAGAGGTTCATCTACTGGGATTATTTGTACTGCTCGGCGGCGCTCTTCAGGATCACGGGGCGAGAAGAGTATCGGGCAACCATTAGGAAGATGCTCCAACACCCGGATGAGACTGTCAGGAAAATGGTGCCGTTAGTCGCAAGTTCCAATGGCATCGCTATCGGTTAAGCTGGGAATAAACTGGCGGGCTTGCCACGATGAGTGTAGAAATTGACCAATCATCCTAATGAAACGTTGAGGGCTGTAGCGGCGAATCTGCGCTTGCGCTGCGCTTAGAAGACCTATGGGGCTCACTCCGAGCGAGCGGCTTCGAGGGGACCTAATTGAAAGTTACACAAATGTTTGCAGCATCGTGCTGCGCTTTGTTTTTGACGCTGGCCATTCCGCCAGTGGTTCTCGCTAAGGCATTTGGTCCGCCCACCTTCTATCCGGCAGGGCATGAAGCCAGAGAGTGTCGCGACTGCCGATTTCAATCACGACGGTAAGCTGGACCTTGCGGTCGCGATAACGCTCATTGACGTTTGAAAGGGGTTTTGAGCGCGATGGCCTGATTACGTCAGCTAGTTTGGTTCGTAGCTGTTTGGGCGTAGAATCATCAGGCCCAACAGGCGCATTCCCGAGTTGAGAGTGACTTTCTAGCAACAGCGGGGCCGGAGGAGAGATTTATGTTGTGCGATAGGAACAGGCTTCTGATCGTTGCAGTCATGCTGCTGTGCACGATTGGCGCAGGGGCACAAAGCAAGTACAAGACACTGTACAAGTTCACAGGCGGCGCGGACGGGGGCTTTCCCTCTGCCGGCCTAGTCTTCGACCAGGCGGGGAATTTGTATGGCACGACATCGTACGGTGGCAATCTTTCGGGTCGCTGCGCTGGCCCCAGCTGTGGAGTCGTCTTCAGACTCACTCCCAGCTCGGACGGAAGTTGGAAGGAGAACGTCCTTTACGCGTTTTGCTCACAGGCAAATTGCAGCGATGGGGCGAATCCTTATAGCAGTGTGATTTTCGACACAGCCGGAAACCTCTATGGCACGACCGGCTTGGGCGGGACTGGCGCGGCAGCGGGAGTGGTTTACAAGCTGATTCCCTCAGACCGCGGCTGGAAGGAGGCTGTGCTGTATAGCTTTACCGGAGGACACGACGGACGTAACCCCACCGCCGGCCTGATCTTCGATTCGTCTGGCAATCTCTATGGAACGACCGCTACAGCCGGAGCGTACAGCCAAGGTACGGCGTTCAAACTCACACCTCAGTCGGGGGAAGCTTGGACGGAAAGTGTCCTTTATGACTTCACCAATGGCGACGATGGTGGAGAGCCGCTCGCCGGCGTGATTTCCGATGCACAAGGAAATCTATACGGTATGACGTTCCTCGGAGGAAAGAACCAGGTAGGAGTCATCTTCAAGCTCAGCCCGGCGAAAAAGGGAATTTGGCATATTTCGGTACTTCACAGCTTCACGGGAGGCCGGGATGGGGGCGCTCCCTACGTCGGCAGTCTGGTCATGGACACAGCCGGGAATCTTTATGGCACTACGTCGGCCGGGGGTGCTTATGAGTATGGTACGGTTTTCAAGCTCACGCAGTTCGGGGGCAAGTGGAAAGAAACCGTGCTCCACAGTTTTGCGAACGGGCGAGACGGAGCCACGCCGTACAGCACCCTCATCTTCGATTCGGCAGGAAACCTCTACGGCACTACTACGCAGGGCGGCGATCTCGCTCGCTGTGGCGGCTTCGGCTGTGGCGTAGTCTTCAAGCTGTTGCCGAACTCGACCGGCGGATGGAAGGAGACAGTCCTCCATGCCTTCGCCGACAATCCGGGAGCGGAACCATGGGCTGGGGTGATCCTCGACTCGGCGGGGAACCTCTATGGGACGACCACGGGTGACGGCATTACGACGTTCGGTTCGGTCTTTGAGATCACGCCATAGCTAGTTCGAGGCGACGCGGGGTTGCGTTCAATGTCACGGCGACCGGCCCATGGCCCGTAGTTGGCGAAAAATCCCGATTATACTCATCTGCCTTCCCTGAGGGGATTTGAGTGAAATGGCCTGCTAACAGAAGTTACTCCGCCTCAGCCTTGGAATTAGGACTGGAGGTCCCATTGACACTCTGTACCGGAGGGCTATCATTGTAGGCACGAGCATGGCGACATCGGTTAATTGCCGCGGCTGGATCTGGTTGACAGTCTTAGCGTTCTTACTGGCTTCAGTGGTTTTCCCTTCTCAGTCACAGGCCCAGAAGTTCAAGGTGCTGCATACCTTCGAGGACAGGCCCGCAGCTTACCCCTTTTCACGTTTGGTGGCTGATGCGACTGGAAATCTCTATGGTACTACCCAAGAGGACAACGCTAACGGGGGTACAGTATACGAGTTGTCGCCGCTGTCCGATGGAAGGTGGGCCTATCAGGTATTGCACGTCTTCAAAACCGACGGTTGGGATCCTTTCGGCAGGCCTGTACTTGACACCGCCGGTAACCTATATGGCACGACGAACGATCAGAAGGTCTATGAACTGACCCCCGGCTCAGACGGCCACTGGGTGGCGAAGACGCTATACCAGCTCGACGGCTGGTCTGGAGAGGGTTTGGCTATTGACGCGCAGGGCAACCTGTATGGGCGAACCTACAGTGGCTATCCAGTCTGCGGTAAGTTGTTCGAACTGACGCCTAACTCGGGCGGACAATGGACCGAAACAGTGCTGCACAATTTCTCGGACGGTGAATGCGGTCTTGGAACCAGCCTGATTTTCGATGCCACTGGCGACAGACTGTATGGTGCGAGTGACTATCTCGTGTTCGTGCTGACGCGAAATTCAGGCGGTGGGTGGGACTACGGGATCGCCCACAGATTCAACCAGAACGATGGCTATGCGTCGAGCGGGGAGCTGATCTTCGATGCCACGGGTAATCTTTATGGGACCAATGCGGCGGGCGGCCGGAGGGGAGGGGGTACGGCGTACAAGCTGACACCGCAATCGGGCGGCGGCTGGATCAGTACCGTCCTCCACAGCTTTTCCGAAAACAGTAATGATGACGGATATGGTCCCTTCGGAGGCTTGACCCTCGACTCAACCGGAAATTTATACGGAACAACGTCACAGGGAGGCGTGTACGGGGACGGAGTCGTCTTCAAATTAACACCGGACGCCAACGGCCAATGGGTTGAACGCTTGCTGCATAGCTTTAGCGGCGGACGCGATGGTGCCCACCCTTATGCAGATTTGATCCAGGACGCGAGCGGCAACCTGTACGGGGCTGCTAAGTGGGGCGGAACGGGACAGTCCTGTCAGGGCGGGTGTGGCGTGGTGTTCAAGATCGCTCCTTGATTGCAATGGCACGAGCGGGCACAACTGTTGAAATACCCCGATAGCACTCATTGATCCCCTGCGACCGGAGGTTTTGAGTGTAATGGCCTCCCTTGAAAAGAGCCGTAACTCACTGCAAACAGGGGGTTGGCGTAAAGCCTCTTTTCATGCTTCGTTGTGACCGGAGTCCGGTCATGCTGACCTGATTTCGACAGTTAAGAATTTTTTCCTCTGTGAGCGATGCGCTGGCCCCGGCGTGGGCCGGGGTATCGGGGCAAAAATAATGTGCCAGAAGATTCCGGCGCATTTGGCGGCAAGCATCGTAAGTCCTTCGGTAGCTCATCGAACCTTTCTGGGACGCAAGGTCTTTGGAGGTCTCAAGCGACCGGGGTATTAGAGATCCGCTAGGGAGCACCATGCTCACCCTGTCAGTCGGATTCACTGTTTCGGGGGTACCCTCAAAGGTCTGGTCTGCAGAAGCTAGATTAGGTCCCTGTAGCGTTCTAAGGCAACCCGAACCAGCTGGCTCCGAGTCCGCACTTCGGTCTTACCGAAAAGTTGCTGGAGAGTGTTCTTGACTCCACTTTCTGAAATATCTATTCGTGATGCTATCTCTTTGTTTGCCAGACCCTGAACAACGAGCCGGAGCACGTCCAACTCTCGGGCACTAAGCGAAGGTCTCTCCTTCTGGTCGAATGACGACCCCGCAGCGACGCTCTGCTCCTCGCTGACGTCGGCAATGATGGCGGCCAGCTTAGGCGTCGAGCCTTCCTTGTAGCTGGAAAACCATACTTCGGCGAGAAAAGACTCTCCGTTGCCGCGACGTCCGCGGCACTGCATCGACGTTCGGAACTGGGGTCCTTCCTCCGGTCGCAACGCGTGATGCAGTTCCGGCAGGAAAGCAGCGATGGGCTGGCCGATCAGGTGGCCATCGTGCGGTGTCATCAGTTCGTTAGCCGCTTGGTTTGCTAATTCGATGAAGCCTCGCTCGTCGACCGTAATAATGGCCGCCGGGCTCGTTTCAACTAGGACGCGCATCCGTTCTTGGGCTTCAAAACTGAGGCGCTTGTTGCGGAGAACCTCGGAGGTCAATAGCCCACAGCCGCACAGCGCCAGCGCTTCAAATCCAAAACGAATGTTGGCGTCGGATGGATCTAGATTGCTGAAACGCTCGCTTAGCAATGCGCATGCCAAACCCAAGAGAATAATCGCCCAGCGGGGTAGAAAGCCCGCGGCGAGCATAATGGGAAATAAATAGAGGAAGCCCAGAGAAAAATAGGGCTTCGTCCACCAATCCACCACGGCGATTGCAAGGACGATGACACTACTGGCCAGCAGAACGGGAACTCGGTTCTGCCGTTCCCAGATCCAATCCAAGTGAGGCATGAAGTTGGTGTCAACGTTCGATTATCCCACGGTCGGCGCATTCGATGAACCTAATCAAACGATTTGTCCTAAAGATTAGCTTTACTGCATTGCTTGATTGGCACAGGGCTGCGTCTCTGTCCTTCCATTCCTTTCAAATCGAAAGATTGGCTGTCGGATTGTTCACACAAATCGAAATACCTTCGCTCGACGCTGGTTGAGTGTCTTCCGCGAAAACCCCAGGCGCGATACACGAAGAAGATGACCTTGTGCCTAAGAACTTCGGGGACGTGTGTCTAGCGTGAAAACAAGTAGTGACGGTACGCCATCAACTATTGGGAGCCGGCGGTGATTCGGCGCATCGTCGATTTCGCCCTCGGTAACCGCCTGCTGGTCCTCGGCCTAGCACTTGTGTTGTTTGTCTGGGGAATCGTTTCGTTCCACAATCTTCCGATCGAGGCATACCCCGACGTCGCGGACAACTACGTCGAGATCATTACGCAGTGGCCCGGAATTTCGGCGGAGCAAATCGAGCAGCAGATCACGATCCCGCTTGAAACCGCCATGAACGGCATCCCCGGAGTCGTGCATCTCAGGTCATTTTCACTATTCGGTCTCTCCGATCTAAAGCTGATCTTTGAGGATGGGACCGAAAATGCTTGGAACCGCGAGCGCGTTCTCGAACGCCTGAACCAGGTAACTCTTCCGGCAGGCGTCTCGGCGCAGATGGGAACCGATTGGAGCCCAGTCGGCCAAATCTATTTCTTCACCTTGCATAGCACGAATCCGAAATATGACCCGATGGAATTAAAGTCCATTGAAGACTGGGTGGTCGAGAAAAATCTCAAGTCGGTTCCCGACATTGTGGACGTCGCGAGTTTTGGCGGCCCTACACGCGAATACCAAGTCCGCGTTGATCCCAACAGACTCGTCGCCTATGGTCTGAGTCTTGCCCAGATTGAGCAGCAACTTACCAATAACAATGCTAACGCGGGCGGAAGCTTCATCCAGGAGGGCTTACAACAAATCAATGTGCGCGAAGTCGGCCTCGTCGACCGTGTTCACGATATCGAACAGACCGTCATCTTCACCAAGGGTGGCACACCCCTTCGCGTGAAGGATATTGCTCTTGTTTCGCAGGGGCCCAAGATCAGGCTAGGCCAGTTCGCACGCGCAATTCACCGCGAAAACGGCAAGATCATCGACAACGACGATGTGGTCTCAGGCATTGTTCTGCTGCGCAAAGGCGCTGCCGCCGATCCTGCTCTGAGAGCCCTTCACGAAAGAATCCAGGAGATGAACGATCACATCCTTCCCCCAGGAGTGAAAATCGTCCCCTTCATCGACCGCAGTGATCTCGTTCACTTCACCAGTCACACTGTGCTGCACAACCTGAGTGAAGGAATGATCCTTGTTTCGGTCATTCTGTTCCTCTTCCTCGGCAATGTCCGCGGAGCCATTATCGTCGCCGCGACGATTCCGTTCTCTTTGCTGTTTGCCTCGATCTGCCTGGATCTGAAGCAGGTTCCTGCCAATCTGCTTTCTCTTGGAGCCCTGGATTTTGGCATGGTCGTTGACGGTGCAGTGGTAATGATCGAAAACATTGTCCGCCACATGACCTTTAAGCACGACACCGAGACTCCGATTGAACGCATCGGCGATGCCGCACACGAAGTGCAACGCCCTGTCTTCTACGCCATCGGCATCATCATTACGGCCTACCTGCCTATCTTTACTCTGCAGCGGGTCGAGGGTCGCTTATTTCAGCCCATGGCATGGACGGTCGCCTTCGCGTTGCTCGGCGCGCTGATCTTCTCGATGTTGATTGCCCCTGTCCTCGCCAGCTTCGCCTTCGCCAAGGGTGCAAAGGAATGGCATAACCCGGGCATGGCGTTTCTCACTGAGTGCTACCGAGAGGCCGTTCGCTGGGCGATTCGTCATCGCATCATCACCGCAAGCGTAGCCGGGCTTGCTGTACTGCTCGGGAATCTTGTTTCTTTCAGCGGCATTATCGGATCCGAATTTCTACCTCATCTCGATGAAGGCGCTCTTTGGGTCCGCGGTACTCTCGCTCCCAGCACCGGCCCCGACGAGGGAATCCGAGTAGCCAACCAAGCACGGGTCGTTCTGTGCTCATTCCCTGAAGTTCCGCAATGTACTAGTCAAGTCGGCCGTCCCGATGACGGCACAGATACCACTGGCTTTTTCAATACTGAGTATTTTGTCGACCTGAAACCAAAAGAGGAGTGGCGTCCGATTTTCCACGAAGACAAAGATCGGCTTATCGCAGCGATGCAGCGGGAACTCGACAAAATCCCGGGGGTCGTTTGGGGATTCTCCCAACCCATTGAAGACAACATGGAAGAGGCCGTCAGCGGCGTGAAAGGCGAACTCGCCACCAAGGTATATGGCGATGATTTGAGGACCCTTGAAACCAAGGCGGATGAAATCGTCGTCATTATGCGTCAAATTCCGGGAATCAAAGACCTGGGCGTGTTTCGCGTCCTAGGTCAGCCCAACTTGAACGTCACTGTGGATCGGGACGAGGCTGCACGTTACCAGATCAACGTCGCGGATGTGCAAGACGCAATCCAAACCGCGGTCGGTGGCAACGCGCTTACGCAAGTGCTGCAGGGCGAAGCGCGATATGACCTGGTCCTACGTTATCTTCCCCAATTTCGGGACACCAAAGAAGCAATCGAAAAGATTCGACTTCTATCTGCCACCGGAGAACGTGTTTCTCTCGCGCAGCTTTGCAGGATTCAGGTGGCTGATGGTGGTTCAGAGATCTATCGAGAGGGTAACCAGCGTTACATCGCGATCAAGTATAGTGTGCGCGGACGCGATCTTGGGAGCGCGGTAGAGGAAGCGATCGACAAGGTGACTCGCCAGGTGAAACTGCCTACTGGCTATCACCTCAAATGGGAGGGAGAATACGCCAGCCAAAAGCGGGCGAACGCACGGCTGCTCATCGTGTTGCCGATTACCATCTTCATCATCTTCGTCATTCTTTACACGATGTTCAAATCGTTCAAATGGTCGATGCTGATCATGGCCAACGTCGCAATCGCGCCCATCGGCGGCGTCATTGCCCTTTTGATCACTGGGACGAACTTCAGCGTTTCATCGGGGGTCGGCTTCCTGGCTCTCTTTGGGGTCTCGGTACAAACGGGGGTCATCATGCTCGAATACATCAACCAATTGCGGGTGCGGCGCTATTCCATCGAAGACGCCGCGGTCGAGGGAGCCGTCTTGAGGCTACGCCCGATTATGATGACCATGCTCGTTGCGACTCTGGGTCTGTTGCCGGCGGCTCTTTCCCACGCAATCGGATCGGATTCTCAGCGGCCTTTTGCAATTGTTATCGTCGGTGGTCTGATCGCAGCACTGGTGATGAGTATTTTCTTGCTACCGACCCTTTATGTGTGGATTGCCGGCGACCACGATGTACTGCCCGCTGCTGATGGCGAGTTTGCAGAGGGAGAGCATATCGACTGAAGATGACCGTCGTATGGGGAAATCGAAAAGAGTCTTCTGTCGATCCTTCCTACACTATGTTTCCTGAGTCCCCCATTCTGCCGTCTTATGCCAGCGGCGAACGTAGCGATCATTTGTGCGGCAAGAGCCCGCTTTGGCGATGATGATGAGCCTTTACGTCACGCTCGGCATTTTTCTACTGCTTGCCTCGCGCAATCCTCAGCGCATCGAAGCCTGATTGCCTTTACAGCATGGTCGAGCTTTGCCCACGCTGCCGTGATGTCGTACCAAGCGTTCCGAAATCTGGTCGCACGCGGTGAACTGATCGGGTCGGCTGTGCTCGTTGTTATCGGTGTAGCCCTGATCGTGCTGGCTCCGGCGAAGTCAGTCGACCGGGTGTCGGCAGCAGTAGCGTAGGCTGTTGGATGTGCCGATGGCGTGGGTCATTCTGCTTCTCGCAAGCCTTGCGGTTCCGATCCTCCTGATCCGCTTCCGCAAACGGTGGGTAGCAGCCTTCAACTTGATTGTTACGAACCGAATCACCAGCCGATTCGCCGCCCGATTGCCCGGATTCGGAATTCTTACGCACGTAGGTCGGAAGTCAGGCAGGGTCTACCGAACGCCAGTGAACGTTTTTCGAGCGCCGGAGGGATACCTGATCGCGCTCACCTATGGACGAGATAGCGAGTGGGCCAGGAATGTACTAGCCGCCGGAGGTTGCCAGCTGGAGACTCGCCGCGTGCGGTATCAACTCTCCGCACCGACCATCGTGCATGATCCAGCTCGGCGGCGATTATATGATGACGTGCGGACCCCTTGTGCTCACTCTAGCTGCGTGGCTGAGAGTCTACTGGACGCGGCGACAGGAGAGGCCACACGCTTTCGGACTGTTGGCACTCGGCGTCGCGAGTTCAAACGCCGCGTTGGCTGCTGGCACTTTCCTCTACTACCAGTTGAGACCGCCTTCTCATTTCGTTCCGCCTTGGCAAGACCCCGAAATCCTACAGCTTGCTATGTTGGGTTTGCTTGCTCCTATCGCCATGATTCTTGGCGTTGTTGCTGTCGTAGTCGGGGCTCCCAAGTGGCTGATCGGCATCGTAGAGATAGCGTCGGTGCCGCTGCTGGTTGTTGGCATTATGGCCAGTTCTGCGGTTTGAATTAGGCCGACTGTTGCAAAATCGCGATTTCACTCATCGACTCGTTCCACTCGGGGTCCAGAAGAAATGTTGCTCGAAAGAACGATCCTAGCAATCATTCCTGGGGTCTCTCGGCGTCTCAGACAAATGATTCAGCGGATGCCACAGCTTTCATTTCTTTCTTCCTTCGAAGATAGCTGTAGCGGCAGTAAATCCTCGTCAGCCACCGCCTGCGACGCTTCCCCTTGCGCTCCGCTTTATACAATTGCAGAATTGGTTTAACCTTTGTGGCTTTTCTTAGCTGGTCGTTCAATTCGCGCCACGTCATTCTTATTTCCCTTCCTTTGTCCACCCACATTCTCAGTTGCTAATTGTCGAGCAGGTCGGCGGGCATCTGCAAGCCGCAATGCGACGTTTCGTGCCGAAGAAGTGACAGACTGTCGCAAAATCGCGATTACGCTCATTGAGGGGTTCTGAATGTTTGCCGTCTCGGATTAGGCACTCGTACCCTCCCCGTGACATCGAATTGTCGAGATTTCGGCCATTTCCCAGTCCTCTCAAATAACGGGGAAAGTTCGCTGAGTCTTCCATACTTAACAATAACTTAACCCAACATTTGACCAAATCATCCAGAAGATTTAGGAACGGATTTGGCTTGCCAGCCGTGAGATCATACCCACATGAGCCACCATCGGAACGCCAAACTGACGGTCGAACAATGCCGGATATTCGATGTCGGATCGCTAAGAGACGACCTGAACTTCGTGGATTTGCCGGACAATCGCGGCAAGGTTAGCCGGTTGGGCACGATCACTTGGTCCGATCCATCAGGGAGAATTGAGGCCGCCTTCGGCTATGAAGTGGGACGCACTACGAACGAGGGATTGTTAGTCCTCGTCGACCCTGAACGAACCTGGCCATTTCCGCCAGCGGTCAGGCTTATGGGGGACTACCTAATCCCAATCACCACGACCCAGCCCCGCATCGGAGGCGTCCGCTATTGGTTCCGGTGCCCGGTGGAGCACGATAGGAAACCCTGCGGCAAGAGGGTCAAAAAGCTCTATCTGCCGCCGGGGGAGGAGACGTTCGGATGCAGGTATTGCCACGACCTGACCTACCGAAGTTGCCAGAAGCACGACCAGCGCAAGTACGACCTTGCACGAGACCCCGTGGCGCTGGACGCGGCACTCAGCAGTAAGGACCTCAGGCGAGCGTCTCTCGGCGTTCAGGCGTTGCCCCTGGCTGTGCGAGAGATGCAGAAGAGCGGCTCGTAGAAAAATGCCAGTGCTGATCAGCTTGGACGTTGAAAATGCGACGGATGCCGTACCGCGCTGTAGGATGGGCTCAAGGCATCACCATTTGAAGTCTGAAGCAGCATAAGGAGGTGCGAATATCCATGCTTTATCAAGTTCAATATCGGATATCCTCCAGCCGCTGTCGTACTTCACCATGTGCGCTTTGCCTTCGAGTGCATCCCAAAAATGTGGCAGTCGCTGGAGATTTATGCCCACTTCAGTATTTGGATTCCCCTGACTCCATGTGAACTCCACCGTGGCGTGTACACCGTCCTTTAGAATGCCCGTAACTGTCACTTCTGGATTGCCGATTGCCATTTCGTAAAAATCACCATTGCGCCTGAGCGTTCCAGCGGATTCCCACTTGGCAAAGAGCGTTTTTGCTGTTGTGGTCGTCACCACGTCGATGCATCCTCGGGGACTTTGCCTTGGATCCTTTTCTCCTTCGCATGTGTGCTGATTTTCGAGGACTAGAAGCCCCTGCTGTCTCAATTGATCTGTGCCAGCAGGCCAGTCAAAAAGTGCTCTCTCTCCTACTTCGAAGTAGAACTTCGTTCTGTGCTTAAACTCGACCGATTGTTCAATTGCGGCCTTTGCAGACCATCTAGTCAACCAGAACGGTTCGCCGCACCCACCGAGAGCCAGAAGAAGGGCTAGTATTCCCAGGATTGTTAGTCGTCTAAGCATGGCGGCGACGGCATGTTCCGAACTAGATATGCCCAAGGCGTCGTCACAACTGAGACGACCCAGAGCGGCAGAACGAGTAGGGTTGGGGAGAGGGCGCACAGGAATCATACGCTGGGTAATACTCATCGTCTATAGAATGATCGTCATTCCCCCTTGATCATCTGGGCGTGGAGCCTGATCCCCGCGTCCAATTAGGTCGGTCAGTTCGAAGGCGACGGAAGGCCCTCGGACTCTCCCAGGAGGAGCTTGCGGAGAGAGCAGACCTCCATTGGACGTATATCGGGGGGATTGAACGCGGAGAGCGAAATGTAGGTCTGCTGAACATCGTGAAGGTTGCCCGTGCGCTTGGAACCCGTCCATCGCGACTGCTGGCTGACATCCGCTAAGGGGACTCGCGTCGCAACGCTAATCTCGTCTGAAAAGGCTGGTCACAAGAGGAGTTCGCCGCGATCAGTGGGCTGCATCGAACCTACATCGGCGCCGTGGAACGCGGTGAGAAAAATCTTACGATTGCGACCATGCACACGCTTGCCAAGACGCTGAACACGACCTTGGCCCGGTTGTTCAGTGGAATCGCTTAGAGCGAATCGCGGGAACGGCCCTCATAATCGAGAGGGAACGTAACCGCTTAAAACCATGTCAGCCCGGACGCCACGCTCTATACCGCTGTCAACTCATTGGTCTGAAATATGCCGGACTGTCCGGCTCGGACACAGAAGCCGACAAGGCCCCCCTAGGTCGGTAGTCGGTATCTCTTTCTACCTTCCTTGCCGATCCACTCCAAAATTGGAAGCCCCCATGCGAGCCAGGAAGGCCCGTCTTCGTAAATGTGCGGAGTGACCGGAGTATCGGTATAAGTCGTTCTTCGTCATCACATTGCCGCTCCGCCTGGTCACCGGATTGGGGCGGAGTACGCGGAGTAACCCAGCACTCCGGTCACTCCGTCTAGCTCCGAAGGGTGGGCGGAGTGATAAGGATATGAGAACACAATATTTACTCCATATACTCCGCCCACTCCGGTGCTTTTACGTATCCGACTTCCCTTACGTACACTAGAACTCTGACGGCCTGTGAAACTTGCATTCCCAGTGAGCCATTCTGCTTCGTTGTTGCCCTATGGCCTCGGCTCGAAATGGACCGCGACATCCACTGTTCTGTCCTTTTCGTCGACAGACTCGTTGACGCTGGTATTCCAGTCCCCGATTTCCTTGTAGGCCTGCTCCACAAACCGCCCAGGATAACTGGAGTCGTACACATCTCCCGGTCGCAGGGTCCAGTCGTTCTCTAGTCGGGCGGTTGCCCTGGAATCCAGCCCGTGAATCTTCAAATCTCCCATGCGATAAACGTCACCCTCAGAAATGCGAACAACGTACTGCACTGTAGGCCGCGAGTCGTCTGGTCTCGACTCCACCGTCACATTCGCTGCCACATATCCGCGTATACCGTAAAGCTGTTTGACGGCTTCCAGATCTTTTTCAAGCTGAATCGCATTCGCTGTTCCCCCGGCTTTCACATGGATCAGGCTCCGCAACGTCTCCGCGGGTACAGCCTTGCAGCCGGTGATTTCAAGTCCGCTCACCTTGTACTGCTCTCCGGGATGCACCGGGAAGGTGACGTCCACCAATACGTGCTCATCTTCGGTCGAAACCACGTGAGCTTGCGGATCGCCAATCGCAGCTTTCAGATAGCTGCGCTCACGAAAAACCGGCAGGAAATTTTTGTCGGCCATAGTACGGATCGTGGGCAGCACATATTCCGCCCCTTGCAGTCGCCTTGCGGTAGTCACGAGCAAGGGTAAATCCGCTGTATCAGCGCCTGAGAATTCGACGTTCCGAATCGTGATATGGAGTCCGGTCACCCTAAACGTGAAAGCCTCGATAGGACCGTCGTGGGGTACTCGCCGAGCGTCAACCTGTCCCGCCACTTTTTTCTCATCCAGCAGCGCCTGCAGGGCGTCCGAGATCTGATTCACCATTTGGCCGCTGACCGGGACTTCCCCATCGAACAGAGGGACGCTGGCATGTAGCTTGTTGAAGAGTTCCTGATTGCTGAACCAGACCAAATTATCGAAGTTGACAGGAACAAATTTCTTGGAGTTCCGGACCGTCAAGTCCAGCTTGGTGCCGTCGGGGTTGAACGCTAAACTGTAAAGAATGTCGGTAAAGGCCCCGCTTTCTCCCAGAAGCCGGACCACCTCCTCGAGATCTTCTTTGTGCACGACCTGGCCGAGTTGCAGGCCGGTTGCCCGGATTACATCCTCCGGCTTGTAACGCGTCGTGCCAGTGACTTTGATCGAGACGAGCTTGTATGCCGAGGGAGAGTGGTCTTTCGGCGAATGCTGGTGCATCTGCGCGGGAAGAGCGATTGGGAGCAGGAAGACCAGAACGAAACAAAACGAAACGATGGGCAGCTTCCGGGCGATCATCTACAAAAATCTTACCTTAATCGCAGCTTTTCGAATGCCTCGATGATTATTACCGACTCGTCCACTGCTGAAATCGTCGATGACATTCTGACCCCGTGCCAGTGAAGTATCAGCCCCGCTCAGTGTGTCTAACAGAACCCTACGGGAATGTCTCCCGTTGGAAACTGCCAGGAGACGTAAGTTGATCGGGAAGATCGACTCCCCAGACTTTTCTTTTGAACGCTAGCGACGGCGGGAGTGTGGGTCGAGTTACTCGAGGCTACGCGAAAGGGAGTTGTACCTCCGGATGCCTCGAATGGACCTCGGTACGGTGGCTCGAAGCCAAGTTACTTGTTCTCTTAGTGAACTCGTAACGAAAGGTCTGCTCATTATGGTATAAATTGCCACCGATGGAGGCTGGCAAGCGTGGCTGAGGACTCAGAAGCACGAACAGGCACCCTCGAAGCTCTTGCACGATCACAATTTGAACAACTCAGCGAAGCCGAGCGGCGACTACTTCACGCTGTTCCGCTTGGTCAACCAGCATTCTGTGGACCTAGCCAAGATGACGATGACCCAGCCAACGATCCCACCAATGCAAGCAATTGGGCCTTCGAACGCGACATTCGAGCGGAACTGATTCGCTGGTTGTGTGTAGATCATGAAGTGGTGAGGACCATCGATCCACGCGGGTTGCGAGTCCACGCCAGTAGGATCGTGGGCGAATTCGATCTCTCTTACGTAAGCATTCGCTTTCCACTTGATTTTGAACGCTGCGTTTTTAATGCAGGAATCGATCTGAGATACCTGAAGGTTGCCGCTCTGAACCTTTCTGGGAGCCAAGTGCAGTCCGTGAACGCCGAGGGCGCCATCGTAGCGGGAGACATCTTCATGGGTGAGGGATTCCATGCGAGAGGCGAAGTGCGCCTGCTTGGAGCGCAGGTAAGTGGCGACTTGGAATGCAGCGGTGGCACGTTTGAGAACCCCACTGGCAAAGCTCTGTCTGCTGACCGGATCAAAGTCATCGGCGACGTATCCCTAACGAATGGATTCTCTGCACAGGGCGAGGTTCGACTGCTCGTTGCCCAAATCGGCGGCACCTTCAACTGTAGTGGCGGTTCTTTCCAGCACCCCAAAGGCCTAGCGTTGAATTGTGATAGCGCTGAGGTGAAGGGTAGCGTCTTTCTCAAGGAGGGTTTTTCGTCGGAGGGCGGTACGTCGTTTCTAGGCGCCAGAATCGGGACTAATTTCGACTGTGGCGGTGGAGTTTTCAAGAATCCCTCTGCCCTAGCGCTGACTCTTGACCACACGCAGGTAACTGGCAGCATCTTCCTCCGAAAAGGGTTCTCTGCTGAAGGAGAGGTATGGCTTTACGGCGCACAAATAGGAAGCAACCTGGACTGTAACAGTGGCTCGTTCAAGAATGCTCGAGGAAGAGCACTTACTGCCGATAGCATCCGAATCGAAGGTGCCTTCCTTTTACGCAAAGGCTTTTGCGCGGAGGGTCAGGTGCTACTACGCGGAGCATACATTGGCAGGGATCTGGACTGCGATGGCGGCGTCTTCAAGAACCACGCGGGCGGAGCGCTTACTGCAGATCGTGCGCGCGTAGAGGGTAGCGTCTTTCTCCGCAAGAAAGTCCTGGCTGAAGGTGAGGTGCGGCTTGTTGGAGCACACATTGGCAGTAACCTGGAATGCGACGATTCTACCTTCAAAAACCCTCTTGCTGTAGCCATTAACGCGGAGGGTGTCGAAGTGGGTGGCAGTGTCTTCCTGCGAGATGGATTCGAAGCACAAGGCGAGGTGTCCATGCTCGCGGCCGTAGTGGGTGACAGCCTGGACTGTCAGCATGGCGCGTTCAGTGCAGCAAGTGGCAAGGCATTGTTTGCGGACCGCGCAAGAATCAGAGGGTCCGTTTTCCTGAATAACAATTTCTCAGCCGTAGGCGAGGTGAAATTACTCGGGGCACAAATTGGGGGCAACCTCGATTGCGGTGATGGCAAATTTAAGAACGCTGACGGGATAGCAATTTACGCCGACAATGCTAGGGTTGACGGCCATGTATTCCTGCGAGGTGGGTTCAGTGCAGAAGGTCGAGTAATTCTTTTCGGTGCACAGATAGACGGAGGGATGGATTGTGCACGAGGAGAATTTACTTCACTAGAGCTCAGCACTGCCGGGATTAAGGGGATTTTTAGATGGATCGATGTACGATCCGCCGAGAGGACACGGCTTGACCTTAAGAACGCTTCCGTCGGCGCAATTGCGGACGAAGAAGCGAGCTGGCCGAAAATGGGAAATTTGAGCCTCGACGGGTTTAACTACGCCCGCATCGTCAAAGGGCCGATCAACGCAAAGACACGCCTCGACTGGCTGAACCGCGCAGACCAGTTCACGCTGCAGCCGTATCAGCAACTAGCAAGAGCACTGCGTGAAACTGGCGATTCGCAAGGGGCCCGTGAAGTCTTATTCAAAATGGAAGAACGACGGCGAAAAACGGATCAAAAGCGTCATTCGTACTGGCGGATCTGGGATTGGATGCTGAGATGGACCATCGGCTACGGACAGAGGTCAGAGTGGGCGCTGTTGTGGCTGCTGGGCTTGACGCTATTCGGTTCTCTCCTCTCCGGGTGTGCATATTTGGGTGGGGCCGTATGCCCAAACGAGAAGGAGGCTTATGAGGCATTCGAGCGACAAGGAGAGTCGACGGCCTACTATCCTCGCTTTAACGCTCTCATTTATTCGTTCGAGCATTCTTTCCCACTGGTGGATCTTGGCGTAAAGGAACACTGGATGCTTAAGCCGGGCAAGCCTGCGACTGTTCCCGAGTTGCGATGGGCGGTATTCCGAACGATGCGGGACGCTACATTTCGGAACTACTACCTGTTTCGACTTTGCGCCCCGCAACTCTTGCGCTGGTGGCAATGGTTTCAGATCGTGGCCGGATGGGTTTTGGCAACGCTGTTCGTCGCCGGTTTAACCGGGATCGTGAAAAGCGGCTCCTGATACTCATTGGAGGCTGCCCGAGCCCCTTGGTACGTCTTCATTGTGGGGGAAGCGTCGTGCGACCTCTGTGAGCAAGGGTCGGTCTGGTTTGAAATAGACGCTTCTTGCTCAGATTGGAGATATTTGAAATGAGCGATTATTTCATCGGCACTAAGTGGTCGCGAGAAAACGCCAAGAAGGCACTGCCAGTTCTGGTCAGCTTTGCCGAAAGCGCGAGGCCGACCACCTATACGGAGCTTGCGAGAATTATACTGAGCGATGAAAAGTATGCACATCCTCTCATGGCCGCGTTAGGAAGGTTGGGCGAGGCACTGGAAAAGATCAGCGCAGCTAAGCCGAGGAAATTCGCCAAAATTCCTCCAATCCAATTGTTGGTCTGCAACCAAGGGAACCGAGCGACCGGGAAATCTTGCCCTGAACTTCCTGGGCTTCAATAAGGCTGAGACCAACAAAATGTCGAACCAGCAACTGGATTCACTCGTGTTGGCTGCGCATCAAGAGATCTTTGCATACCAACGATGGCATGACGTGCTGAGGGCTTTCGGACTGAAGCCTCTAACCCTGAAACTGCCCGCACCAAAAAAACTGCTTCCTGAAATTCGTAAGATTGAGCGACGGTCAAGTGCCGAAAGCGACGAACACAAGCGGCTGAAGCTTTTCCTTGCTCGAAATCCAAAAAAAGTCGGCGTCCAGTGGCGGGGTATTGGGAACACCGAGTGCTTTCTGCTTTCCGGAGATCGGCTCGATATCAGTTTCCGTGACGACGCGAGATGGATAGCAGTCGAGGTCAAAGCAAACCACTCGCCTCAGGCTGATCTCATCCGGGGAATATTTCAGTGCGTGAAATACACGGCAGTGCTGGCGGCACAGCTTCGATATGAGGGCTTCGAAAGTGGGAACAATGCGGTTCGAGCACTACCCAGGGTGATACTCGCCTGCAGCGGTGTTCTGTCGGAAGAACTTCGCGCACTGGCTAAGGCTCTAAACGTAGAAGTGAATTTGGGGATCTCAGTGCCCGATGACTTCGTTGCCTGACGCTCCCACGAATGCGAGAAAAAAATAACGGAGGCAAGCCTCGTACAAAGAAACAGGATCTGGAACGCGAGGCTAAAATAGGTACCATCCATGCCAAGCTCGCGGATGGTCAATCTCGCAAAGGTGCGGGCGTCGCTCGATGCGGTGTGTCCCAAATGCGGGATCCACGATAAGTCGAGCCAACGATGGCACGGACCCGGCCCACGCAGGCATCCTTCCCGCCATGACGCAAACTGAGGGTTCGTTCGCTTATTTCGCTTATTTCGCGTCCCGGACAAACCAGCGCTGTGTCGGCCGACCGCCAGTTTCCTCTTGCTGGGACGTTACAAGCCCGAGTTCATCCAGCTCGACGAGAGCCCGGTCGATGTTTCCAGCGGCAGCATGACGGTCAAAGAAGTTAGAAATTTCGGTTCTGGTCAGTCCATGCTCACCCACCCCACGGAGCGCCTGTAATATTCGATCTGCAACAGGGTCTTGGAGCCGGTCCCCGAAAATATAACGGGCTGAGTCTTCGCAATAATTCCAGAATGCCAACGCCGCCTGAAGGTGCGGAGCCTTGATGATAGCGCTCTGATCGAAGAGCGCATAAATACATGAGAGCCGCACGACTTGGGCCTCTGCACGCGAGGTGACAGAACCAAACAGCCCTGCCTTGCCGTCGGATAGCTTTGGATAAACCTCCCACCAGAGTTCACGTGCTTCTGAGTCCCGTTGGATCTCATCAACACTGGTGGCAAAGCGGACAGCTTCGCGGAGCCGACTGACGATCGATTTGTGCTCCTCCACGGAGAACTTTCCTCCTTCAGGAAGGCACTTCGATCGGCGGACGCAGGTCCACAGGAATCGATTCGCAAATCCGTTGCACATCTCCATCTTCCCGAACAACGTCAACAGTTCGTCCCTTGTGATGTGGCCGATGATTGATATGTGCGCGTCAAATGCCTTCACGGGAGATTTCTTCGTCAAGACGGATAAGTTTCCTGAATCCCAAGCCTGCCTTAGTACCGGTGAGAGCGTATTCCCCTCGCGGGATAAGACCTTGAGAGTCGATGAAAATTCGGACTCACAGACCATGAGGCGTTTGTCTTCGTATACCTTGTTAATATCGACTATTGGACGCGGCTCTTCAGGGTTAACCTGCCGACCGGCGATCTCTGTATCACCGTCGTCATCCTGCTCTCCGAGGCGCGGATTCCGTACTTTCCACGCCAATCCCTCTCCGGAACTCAACCCCGAAGTCACACATTCCGACACCCAGACATGATCCACCATCGAGTACAACCCTTCCACCTGATTCCATGATGTTCCTTTTCTTGCTTTCGCGGTCGACCCCACGATGTTCGCGAATAAGTTTAACGCGTGCCGGGTTGCCTCTACTTTGAAATGCGGCCTATGACCGATGACATTCCCAAAACATACGACTTTCTGCACGAGGATTGCCGCGGGATCTGCTTCGGAATGTGGGGAGATAATTTCCACAATTTCGCCCACAAGCCCGTGGAGTGCCTCCTTAGAGAGCCTTGGCCACTGAGCTTTTTGTCCCGAGGCGTCAGGTCCAGTTGAAGCCACTAGCTCGGCTGAGCAGACCGTTGAGGGAGGGTCGGGCTCTAATAGGTATTGGAATTTGGTAGTCAGATCAATTCCCAGTACCTCCTCTAACTTGGGCCAACCGGGAACGGCCCTGCGATTCTTCAATCGGTTCTCGGCTTTCTCCGCCGCCTCAGCGCGGAGGTTCGCCCTGGAGTCCTTGGCCGTCACAGCGACTGCCCTAATAGAGCTCTGGGTGTCCGTGACACTGCGGCCGTTGCGCAGCAAGATTCCCGCCACAGCATTCGCCACTCGTTGTCGCTTGGATTCGACCGGCCACCGCCTTGCCAGGAACGTGGCGGCTGCGACAATACGGATCTCGGCGATCAATTGGCGGAAATTGAAAACGGTTATGTTGTTGTCTGACACTTCGGGCTGGGCGTTGGCGTCAGAGACCAGTTCGAGCAGCAGAGTTCCATCGATATCTTCGAACCGTTGGCTTTCGACTGCTGAATCGGAATACAGCCAACCTTGAGGGTTTTCTGCCGTGGCCTTTAGTGAGGGCAACAAGGCCTGTGCAATGGGGATTGCCTGCGGAACGGCCAGGCGGACCAGGACAAAATAGATAGCGTCACTCATCTTGGTCCCCCGCGTGGTGTTCCTTGATTCCCCAGCGCTGAGTGTGTCAGCCGGGAGTTGGACATGCTCTCTAGGCAGCGAAAAAAGCGAAATAAGCGAATTAAATGCGGCTCGGCTCGGTTCGTCCGCCGGTCAGCCGTGCGCTGGAAACTCAGCTGTTTGACGCTTGAGATAAGATTAGATGTGGGTGGTTGCGTTTGCACGACGCACCTCCCGATCTGCTGCCGATTGACCGTCGGCAGCTTTTTTCTCATTTGAGACCGCTTGCTGTGTGGGGAGGACCCTGCCTTCCTGAATTAGGCGGTCGGCCTCCAGTGAGCTCACGCGTACACATCTACCGACCCTTATGAACTCAATTTTCCTCTTCCGGATCCAGGACCGGGTCGTGGAAGGCTTGATTCCGAGCCTTTCTGAGAATTGCCAAATTGTGAGTAATTGTTGCATTTACCAACCTCCGCTTTGGTTAATTGCGTGCCATTGGCAACCCTGACGGTCGGCTGCCACATATACTGTTAATGTCCGGAAATGGGACATTCTCAAGAGTCCGGGGATTCTAGGTTGGAGTCGGTCCGCGGAGATCGGCATTCAGAGGTTTTCCTGGATGCGCAGTGGCTAGGACGCGAGATCCGCCCCTTGTTCACCGGGCAGACAACTGTCCCCGATGCATTCTGCCTCTGGGGTTCCCGGGTTCTGGTTCGAGCGTCCTGCTTGTTTCGACTTCGTCGCCAGGAAGATGATCGGCGACAGGATGTTCGAGTTCTGCGACGATTAGTCCTTACGTTCCCGCCGCACAACCTTAACGATTGGGAACCGATTCTCGCCGTAGCAAATACGCCCGACGAGCGGGCGAGGTCTGCCCAACACATTTCAGAGGGGGTACCAGAATATCTTCTTCTTCGCAGGTTGGTCGTCGAAGAAGGGGACGCAAGGCAATTGCTCGAACATCCCAAGCCGTGGCGCGTTGAAGCAAGGAAAGAACTGCGGGTGAGCCGCGACTTAGAAGAAAAGCCACTGCCATTCTTTGCTCGCCATCAGAACCTGTATTTTGACAAGAATGGCCCCATGGAGGAACTCGGGCTGCAAATATTCCTGACCTTTGCTCACTGGGGATTCGCGAAGGAGCCTACGAATGCGGACTTGCAGGCCATCGTCACATATATTTGCGCCGTGTGCGACAGAGAAGAAGAAAGATTCCGGCCTGCGGCAGAGCAAGCTGCCAGTTACCTGTTCACAAACTGGGTTATGCCGCAACGTGCGTCCGATTTTCGAGCTTATGTTCGAAGGGTAGCGTTCGATCACAACAGTCGTGAAGTCAAGAAACGAAAACAATCACCCGAGCAGGGCGAACTAGAGAATGAGCGATCTTCGAGAGGGAAGGAACGAACGGGAAGGCAAATAGTGGGTGCGACGGAGGCTCTTTCCGTTCGAGCGTTAGCGAGCCGCGCTGGTGTCCATCACCAGCGCATCGATGAGGCGATTAAGGCCGGCAAACTCCGCGCAAAATGGCAACGGGGGCGCCGTTTGATTGAACGACTGGACGCTGAGCGGTTCTTGAAAGACACAGAGGTGACGAGAGCAGTTCGTGCGACAAGAAAAACACTGATAAAGGCTGGCAAAGCGAAAGAGGCAGAGACCTTTCGAAAGAGAATCTACCGGCTCAAGAAGAGTCGTGCGTCGGACGAATCCATTCTAGAAGCCGTAAGAGAAGCTTACAAAAAGACCAACATTCCACGGATGACCAAGCTGCCAAGTAAGTAATTCCCCAACAATTTGACAAATGCCGAGAACGGTCACGCCGGGCGTATCTCCCATGCCTGGCGCCGAGAGCCGACGGTTCGGGAGCGAACCTAGCCGACTCTTCGACCATTCCAACGTGAAACATCGTTGACAATATATCCGAAGCAGTTTAGGATATTAGCGATGACGAAAACAGAAGTACGAGAGTTCACGAGTTGGTTAGGTAAGCGCAGTTACAAGGCGCGGCTGGAGCGCTTCGGAATTGAGCGACTGCAGGATATCGCTCGGGAGAACGGCAAGCTGGGCGGTCGGCCCAAGGTAAGCACCAAGAAGCAACAGTCAAGGCGAGGTGATCTATGAGCATTTACAAGCGCGGTGGAGAATATTGGTATAAGTCCGGTGGACTATCAAGAGAACAAACGAAGTGAGCGAGAATTATGTGATTCGGAAGCCCGCTCGTACTGCGAACCTAAAACGGGCACGCGAGGTGGAAGAAGAGCATCACCGTGCATTGCGACTTGGACTTGTTCATCCTTCAGAAGCATGGCCGAAGCCCAAACTAAAAGCACCACAGATCCCAACATTGCGGGGGTTTGCGGACCAATTTAAAAAGTATGTTGAAGTTCAGAAGAAGGCCGGAACCGCCCGCTTCTATCGGATCGCAAGGAATCGGTTGCTGCAATTTTCGCCGTTAGCGGACGCCGTCGTTTCAGAAATCACAAGCGAGTTGGTGAGCAAGTATAGTCACTGGCGCAAGGCGATTAGCCCCAAAGGGTCCGTGCTGACGGTCAACGGTGACCTGCGAACCCTAAGGCGAATGCTCAATCTGGCGCATGAGTGGGGGCTACTTCCTCAGACGCCCTCAATTCATGAACTGCCAGGCGGCAGGGGCCGTAATCGAGTGTTGAGCTTCCCGGAGGAAGCAAAGTATCTCTCGGCGGCTTCAGTTACTGTTCGCGACGTGGCCATACTGGCCGCAGACACCGGCCTTCGCCCAAACTCTGAGCTTTTCCTGTTGGAGTGGTCTAACGTCCAGTTGGACAGCACCCAAGAAGCGCCGCAAGGCTTTATACACGTCAGCGGCGGCAAGACCGAGGCAGCAACTCGCAACATGCCGCTAACGCCGCGCACTCGGGAAATGCTACTTGCGCGAAAGCAGTCCGCGAAGGGCTCGAAGTACCTTTTCCCCGGACCGGGCAAGTCGGGGCACCTGATCACGATCCAGCACGCCCACGAAACTGCGATTCGAGATGCCGGACTGGAGCCATTCGAGTTCTATTGCTGGCGCCATACCTTCGGCACTCGCTGCGCCGAGAGCGGCATGGACAAATTTACACTCGCCCGCCTGATGGGACATAGCTCTCCTCGCGTAGCTGAGCGGTACTACATCCACGTGACCGAACCGCATGTCATGACAGGATTCGAGCGTTTCCTGAATTACCACGCACGCAAAATGATCGATGCTGTGCCGAAACACACGGATACGCTTCAGTAGGAAGAAGGGGGCACAATTTGGGGCACAGTTTTGTGCCAAAAGTTTGCAAATTACAGAGAGCAAAGCGCATGTCGGAAGATTCTCAATCTTCAAACCCGGGTTCGATTCCCGGTAGCGCTACCAACTCTCCTTCAATCACTTACAACATTTCCTGACACGGTTGCTTCATGCGACTGCGGCCACTTTTGTGGCCAGCTTTTGCACAGCTTCCACAGGCGTCGATGACAACTGGTTCCGACGCTCGATCGCTTCCCGGATTTGCCGCACATTGGAGTGCGTGTAGATGCGCGTGGTATTCACCGACCTGTCCCATCGCATCCATCACCGCCATCACATTGCCGGTGCCTTCTTATCCAGCAAACTTCTTTCGGGAAGCCGATGCGGCGAACTCACGATGCTTCGCAGAAACGCAAAAATGAGTTTGCATGCGCGAACCCAGTGGGGAGAGGAGTCGCGGCTGCTTGATCCGGTCTTGATCGCGGCTGACCGAACAAAGGCAATACTAATTGGAACCTCTCGGCAAAGATTGAATGTAGGAGACCAATTGCCATCTCTGTTCTTGTGACAAGCTCCCATAGCCTGGCATCCCATGCCAACGATTGCCGTGAGCGATCAGCCACTCTAGTTCGCCAGCACTAGTGGAATGGACCTCTTTTGTTTGCAGCGAAGGATGGTGCCCTTTGCCTTCTCCGTTGGCGCCGTGGCATTTGACGCATTTGTCTCCATAGATTTGTTTGCCTGCAGCCATGGACTCCGGACTAGAGGGGATCGGATTTTGGCGGGTACGATCGCTTTCTGGAACCTTACTTTGCCAATCGCTCACAGCCAGAACAGTGGAGGTAAGAAAAGACGCGATGAGAATGACTCTGAAGGATCTCAATGGTATTCCTGTCGGGGGCTTAGTATTCCTCCTGATGATATCGAAAAACTTTTGTGTCGGAATTAGAACATCTGGGGATGAACGAATTGTCATTTATCGGAGACGCGGGGGTAATGTTCGGCCAATAGTCTGTTGTAGGGAGTTACTGTCAACCAATGCCAATTGAAGTCTCATCTTCGAGTGCCCTCTACAATGACCACGTGAACCCACAATGGGTGAAGCTGCTCGATGTGTTGGGGATGAATGTCCGGTACACACGATGCTCGGGTGCCAAACTTTTCACGGAAGGCGGAAATTGCGTTCTGGATTTTCTGTCGGGATATTGCGTACACAACGTCGGGCACAACCACCCTTCCGTTGTCGCGGCTTTGAAAGAAGAGCTGGATCGTTCCGGCCCCGCCATGCTGCAGAGCCACGTCGCTGAGGCTGCAGGCGAATTGGCGGCCAGGCTCTGCAAATTAGCGGGCGGACAGCTATCCAAGGTTTTCTTTGCGAGTTCTGGAAGTGAAGGCGTGGAGGGTGCAATCAAGTTTGCCCGCGCCCATACGGGACGCTCCGGTCTGCTATACACCGAGGGGGCATTTCACGGATTGACATGTGGAGCTCTGTCTCTCATGGGAAATCCGGTCTGGCGCGAAGGGTTCGGACCCATGTTGCCGGGAGTGGAACAAATTCCGTTCGAGAATGTTCAGTCGCTGGAGGCGAAACTCAGCACCAGGCAGTTCGCGGCGTTCGTCGTGGAACCAGTACAGGCGGAGGGTGGAATCCGGATTCCCCAGCGCGAGTATCTGCAATCCGCGCAGCAACTCTGCAAAAAATACGGAACTCTGTTCGTGCTCGATGAAGTGCAGACTGGGATGTTCCGCACGGGAGCGTTCCTGGCGGCACATCACTACGATCTTGATCCCGACATCGTTGTGCTAGCGAAGGCTTTGAGTGGTGGTCTCATTCCTATTGGTGCCGTGCTGATGTCTGACGAGGTATACAAATCGGTTTACAACTCGCTGAAGAGAGCCATCGTGCACACCTCGACGTATAGCGAGAACGGGCTTGCCATGCGGGCAGGGTTGGCGACACTTGAGGTGTTGGAATCTGAAAATTTGGGCAGGCGCGCAATCGATATTGGGGAGGAACTTCGTCGCCAGTTGCGCGAAACTCTTTCTGGATACGAGATGGTAAGAGACATCCGCGGACTCGGACTGCTATCGGGTATCGAATTCCAGGCGCCTTCGAAAATCAGCCTCCGCGTACCCTTCGAGGCATTCCAGCGAATACACCCCGGGCTGTTTGGCCAAATGGTCGTCATGCGGATGTTCAGAGACGAAAGAATGTTGACCCAGGTTTGTGGAAATAACTTCATGGTCCTCAAAGCCGCTCCGCCCCTGATTGTCGGCGAAAACCAAATCGAGCAGTTTGTCCACGCCATGGGGCGAGTAGTGGAGCTAATCCATTCATCTTCAACGTTTTGGTCTGACGCGCTGGATCTGGCCCGACGCGCACTCAACTTTTGAGGGATTGCATGCATCTTACTTCGGAGGATACAGTTTTTGGGAGGTCCGAAGGCATGCGGCTGCTACTGGTGGAGGATGACCTCCACATCCAGCAATTTCTAAAACGCGCATTGGTGGAGGCTGGATACCGGGTGGATGCAGCGGTTAATGCAAAGGCTGGCGAGGCCTTGGCACTTGAGGGGATCCACGACGCATTCATCATTGATCTTGGTCTCCCGGACATGGACGGTCTGGAACTGATTAGGCGCTGCCGCGCGCAAGGTAGTTCGGCGCCTGTGCTTATTCTGTCGGCGCGGCGCTCCGTTGATGAGCGAGTGCGTGGACTGGAACACGGCGGCGACGATTATCTGACCAAGCCATTTGCCCTTCCCGAACTGTTGGCTCGATTGAGAAACTTGCTGCGGCGCTCGGCCGCGCCGCAGACTGAGTCCACACGTCTACAGGCAGCGGATTTGCAATTGGATCTGCTCCGGCGCGAGGCTCGGCGTGGCGACGAACTGCTGCAGTTAACTCCTCAAGAGTTCTCCCTGCTCGAGTACCTGTGCCGGAATGCGGGATGCGTGGTGACCCGCACCATGATCCTTGACCATGTCTGGCGAATGAGAATTGATCCGGCGACGAATGTGGTGGATGTTCACATTTATCGCCTGCGCAGCAAAGTGGATCATGCGGCGGCAAGGCCCTTGATTCACACCATTCGCGGAGTGGGGTACGTGCTGAAAAATGCCTAATCTTCGTACCACGGCGGCGTGGCGAATTTCCATCTGGACGGCAACAGCATTCGCCATCGGCACGGCTATCGCATTTTCCATCGTTTATCTGCTGGTGGCACAGAGCATCCGGCAACGAAGCGACGCGTGGTTGATCGGCGAAGCGGACACGCTCGCGCAGGTGGCGGAAGACACGCCGCGAGATAGCCTCTACGACCGGATCGTGGAAGAAGTTGCGGAACTCGCAACCCAGGAGATTCCGGACGAGCCCGGTGCCAACGGGAAGCACCAGAACTCTGTTTTCTTCCTGGAGACTGACCCGAAAATGCACGAGATTCCCTTATGGGTCGGTCCCAATTCCAAGGAGGCCTTTCTTCAGGCTATTCGGACGGCAAACCTAAACCCAGGCATACCGCAATCGATTCGCATAGAGGGATGGAAGCAGTCCTTTCGTGTGGTGGCCCGAATCCATAATGATGGCTCGGCAGTATATCTTGGGCTTTCCGATCGTGGCGCGCGCCATCTGCTGCACAAGCTGACTCGCAGTTTCGCCGCGGTTTGGAGCGGGATGTTCGTGCTGGGCTGCTTGATTTCTTATTTCAGCGCACGGCGAACTCTGCTCAGAGTCGAGCGCATTACAGAAGCCGTTGCGCGCATGGGAAGCGAGGACTTAAAAGAACGGCTGCCCGAGTCGAAGAACTCTGATGAAATTGCGCGCCTTTCGGAGACCTTCAATCACATGCTTGACCGGATTCAATCGTCAGTAAGCCAGTTACGCGCAGTGACGGATGCGGTGGCCCACGATCTCAAGAGCCCAGTCACCTCGATTCGCGGAACGCTTGAGTCGGCCTTATGCGATGGCAGAAACGACAGAGTGCAAGAGTCAGTCGGAGAAGCGATTGAAGGTCTGGACCGGTTGCTTCAGCGTTTGAACACCACGCTCGACTTGGCTGAGGCAGAGGCGGGAGCTTTGCACCTTGATCGCAAGCCTCTGGACTTATCTGAGGTGGCCACGCAGTTGGCAGAAATCTACCGTCCGGCGATGGCGGAAAACAATCAACGGCTTGTTCTCGATCTGGAACCGAAAGCAGTGATCGACGCAGACGCTTCTCTGATGGAGCGCGTTCTCAGCAATCTGCTCGAAAATGAGCTTATGCATCTACCGGACAACTCCGAAATTCTGATCCGGCTGCGAACCCAGCAGGGATCCGCTGAACTTATTATCCAAGATAATGGGCCCGGGTTTCCACTCGAAATTCGTGAGAGAGCGTTTGAGCGCTTCGTAAAAGGGAAACAATCTCCAGGACACGGCTTGGGGCTCGCCTTTGTCCATGCTGTGGTTCAGGTTCACGGAGGATCGGTTAAGATCGGGCTCGCGCCTTCGGGCGGCGCGCTCATTACGATTTCTCTTCCGATCGGAGTTTTTCAGCCTGCGTGAATTAGCCGAGTTTCAGCGAACCTTGCCGTCCGCAGATTGCGCGTCCTGTACCAGATGGCCACTTGCAGCAATATCCAGGTCGACCTTGTCACTTACCCGCAAAACAAAAGTGCTGGGATTCTTCATGCCCCATTTCACATAGGGCAGCACCAGCTGAGTTTTAAAGTTAGCAGTGCTCCCGATGATTTGCAGCGGTATGGCAAGGGTAATGGGATGATCGCTGCCGTGAATGCGGAAGGTGCCCTCGACTTGAATCTCTGAACTGCCCTGGGGCGAGAAAGGCCCAGACATTTTCGTTGGCGTGAACGTGGCATCTGGATACTGCTCGCTCTGCAGGATCTCAATGTGCATCTTCCGGTCGCGCGAGTTGTTGCCGCTTTGCCCGCTCTTGACATCAACTACTACCAAGCCGGACGCAGACCCGTTCGATGGATTGAAATGAATCAGTCCGCTCTTCAGCGTAAACGTTCCATGCACCGTGTGGAGCACGTCGGGCAGTGTAAAGTCAACTTTGGTATTCGCAGGATCCAGTTCGAGCGTCATCTCTTGCGCCCACAGGTCAGAAGAACAACCCGCTACGCAGAGAATGGCTAAGAAAAGATATGAGGAGATAATTCGATTTCGAAGGTTCACGATGAGAAGCTTAGGTCCTTTGTGGAAGAGTTCCGTTGTGCAAATCCTCATGACAATCTCATGCGCGAAGAAAACGCCAGCCAAACGACAGGGTTTCCTCCATGCCGATACGAGATAACGGCAATTCACCGGTGTGAACGGCGAGCATACGCGTAAACAGTTGTGGACTTGCTTCCAAAGCACGCAAACTGCGGGCGCGAAGCCAGTCATTTCGATCCAGGAGCAACATCAGGCTCGCCATCATGCGTGGAAGACGTTCGATCCGGCGATGTTCGCTCTCATATTGAGCGAGGTCATCGTTCAAAAAGGCCTCAGCTAAAGCGTGAGCTTGCTGGAAAGCCATCGAAAGGCCATCTCCAGTAATAGCATCGACTGAGCCTGACGCTTCTCCGACGAGCACCGTCGATCCGCAGTAAACCGATCGCAAAGCCCGCGTAGTGGAGACTGCCCCTTGCTCGCGAGTGATCAGATCAGCGCCCCTCAGCCGCACATTTATTTCAGGAAATAAGGCGAATGCGTCTTCCAGTCTTAGCTTCGCATTCCGGCTGAGAAAGGCGACGCAGACTTCCTCTGGGCCGACCGGCGTGACATATAGTTGTCCGTGTTTCGTCCAGTAAACCTCCACAAACTCCGACCATGGCACAACGCGATAATGACGGCGAAAGCCGAAGCGCGTCGATGGCGGGGTGCGAAATGAATCTAGACCCGACCAGCAACGGACCCACGAATTCTGACCGTCAGCGCCTACCAGCCAGCGGCACCGAACATTGATCCCGTTTATCGTGACACCATCCGGCGCTGAGCCAGTGACGCGAGCCCCCCAATGCATGTCGATGCCAGCTGCGCCAGCCTTATCGATGAGAATCTCATGCAGTTTCGTGCGACGTGTACCGAGTCCGGGGCCTTGTGCGAACCTGGCTTGCACCGAGGACTCACCGTCCGAGAAACGAATCCCTTGAAACGACGCTGCCGCATCTAGTGGAATGTTTACACCCAACTTCCTTAACGCCGCCAAGCCGTCGGGCATGATCCCTTCGGCGCACGCTTTGTCGATCGGTGGTTGAGCAACGTCGGCAACGGTGACAGAAAATCCCCGATTGCGTGCCGCAATTGCGGCAGCCAGACCCGCCGGACCTCCGCCAACGACAAATACGTCTGTTTCGAGCCTCATTTTTGTCATTTGCTCTTTACCACTCGAGAAGGACTAGTTCGGAGCAGAATCCGCCCATGGCGGCTCGCCGAGTTCCAGAACGGCCTGGGATCGAGGCGTCGTTGGCTTTACCCCAGATTGAGAGACCTTCGCAGGCTGCGGTGGGAAGTGCCAGATGCCTCCCTTGGACTCCTACATTCGAGTGGAGGCGATCCAGAATCTGAGGTCTTTCCAGTTTGCCAGACCAGCGGCTCTTCGGCGCTTCGCGAATGACGTCTTGGTTGTAATAGTTCTTTGGAAATGCGCTTCCGACTCTGCAAATTCTCATTTCTGATTGAAGACCCTCCGGTAAAGGCGCGCCTGGAAGCAGTCCATTACCTAACCATACGCCGCTGCGATAACCCGTGAATTGCTACCAAATGACAATTCATTCATAGATGCCGCAGAGGTAATCCAGAGTATTCGTGGTCGGCGAATGTGGACATCACCGTGGGAATGGCAGGCGGACCAGAACTCCGGAACCCGGAAAGTGCGTCGGGTTCATCCCATATCTTGGCGGGCTGGTCTACTTGGGCGTGGTTTGCCTGGGTTTGGGAGCGTTCGCCTTGCACCTTTATGGGGCCTCACGACGTCCCCGGAGGATGGCACTGCGCGCATGTGCGGTTGATTGTTGGTTCGAACGACTGCTGGTCGAGTTGCAGGCGGAACTCTTGGTCGGAGATGCTGCAGAAATCCGAACCCGACGATTCCGCAAGCAGAAGACGGACCGGCAAGATGCGCAGCGGATTCTGGAACTCATGCTGAAGGATGATTTTCCGCAGATCCGGGTGCCGAGCGGTGGCGCTCAACGAACGACTGCGCTGCAGACCCCAGTCGAAATCGTCCGCTTGCGTGAATGAGTGAAATGGCGAGTGGCTGTTGACCCCCCTCTTTTGAAAAGACCGTACCAACCGATAGAAAATGTCCACCAAAATCGAGATCGTTTGTAGGGCACCCCAGCGCAAGGAAATTTCTGCGGATTTCTACCGAGTGAGTTTTCAACAGCCACGCGGTTTTGCGACAGCTAGGTCCTGCAATGAGCGACATCACAGTTTGGCGTGATGAAAGTTTGTGCTCGCCAATGACGGCTTGGGTCGAGCACGAGTCTAAGCCTTGAAACGCCTGTGGTGGAACCTGGCCTGCTTCATTGGTTCTGGACCCAGATGGGCTTGGCGCCAATCGGCACTTTGCCATTCGTAATCTGAATTCTGCTCCCGTCGAGCGTGAGGTAACTGATGTATTGGGATGGGACGGCGTATTTCCGGGTGCCGCAAATGCCGTTGTTGCAAGTCTCCGAGGTATCCCATAAAGCCTCGGCAAAATATCCATTCGAACCGACGAAATGGCATGTCCATGTGGTCCCTGATACGCCGCAGCTGCCAGTCAAACTCGTTCCAACCATCCACTTGTAAACCTGCTCGTAAGCTACACCTGCTTTGTGCAGAGTTCCGGGATAGTTGGGATGGTGGGGATCCGGAGTCCACAGCGTCCCCCATATCTGGTTGTTGTACATGTACCAGAAAACCCGCTCGACCCCAGCTGACCATTGCAGCATGAACGATTGCGCCAGGTACGCAGCCTGCAGGTCTTGATCGTAAAAACAGGTTTGCGCGGGCCTTCCCCAGCTGGTTTCCGTATCCCACACCGGCTTGCTAGACTGCCCGTAGATCCACATAACCATCCGAATGGAGCTTGTCAGCAGCACCTCGTCGGAAGCTTGCGGATAGCCAACGCAGCCCGGTTCATAGGCGTACCCGTGATAGGAAATGATGTCCGCATAGCTGGCGCCACCGGCGGCAAAGTAGAGCAGTTGCCACGGACCGCGGCTGGGCGGCGTCAACATAACCGCCTGCGGATCAATGCTCAGAATGATTTCGCGAGCATCCTTAGCCATACGTACCATCTGAGGCACTGTGCCATGCCAGTAGTAGGCATTTTTGGGCTCATCCCAGAGCTCCCAGTACTTGATGCGACCCGCCGAGCGGCCTGCGATCGCGGTAACATAATCTTTCCAGATCTGATTGGAGCCGCTGCCATCCGGCTTCAGATCCTTAGGGGGGTCACACTCACCAGGTCCCCAGGGACAGATTGGATCGTTGGGATGGGATGATGCCCACTGTGGTGTCATCCCGAACGTATACATCAGATCTTGAATATTGAATGTCCGCGCATCCTGCAACCATTCGTCCAGAAGGCTCCAGTCATAGACGCCCTGGGCGGTGTTGATCTGCGCCCAAGCCACGCCGGCGTCCCACAGCCGCAGACTCCCGATCGGCACCACCGGCCACGGGTTGCCCCACTGCGGGGGCGGCTGGTGAACGACTTTTTGATTGAGGTCCATTCCAAAATATGCGGCGGGTACCTGGACTTGAGAACGTGCCGCTTCTTGGCAATAAGCCCGAGGGCCGGATGCCAAGAGAGTTATTACAATCACGATCATCACAGCACCTGTCGCGTCTGCCAGGTATTTCTTAGAAGTCATAAGCTTTTCCTCCGAATCTTTCCGCTCGAATGGCCTTCGGGTCTAAAAATGATCTCGGCGGCATACGAAGCAGAATCACTCCTCGAGGTTGTCTTCCTGCCATATCTCATGTCTGGTCAGGATTGGTATTGTTTGGGTTTCGCGGCGGTCCGGAGAGTGACGATGCCGGACTGAATACGGGGAAAACCCTACATCTCCGAGCTGCCTTTGACCTGGTGGTGCGAGGGTTCGCTTGCGAATAGGCAGAGCTCTGGGCTCACAGGTGAATCTAGCATGCCTTAGCTCCGCCAGGCAATAACCAGCATCACAATTCCACGACGTTCGATTGATTGCTGACCTGACAAGGCTATAGCGCTCAAAGCTCCTCAATGAGCGCTATCAATTTTCAGCAGTCACCCATTCGTCAAGTTCTTTAAGGAAGAGAACGAAGCCCCAACCTGCAGGGATTATTTCCGAGTTGCCGACGATTCGCCAGAACCTTGGACTGTAAGGCCCGGACCTTGTTGGTGGGTCGTTTATACCTGAACTGCATGTTTTGCCAGTATCGCGGGGGCCGATATGGGCTTATAGTCTCAAAATCCAATGCGAGTACGTTTCGCTGAATACAAGGAAGCGCGCCGTTGACTGCGCATCAGCTTGATGAGAAACTGCAGCTACCGGCCGCGGAACTTGTTAGGACGGCTTGTCCGCCGATGCCTACCAACCGGTCCAGCCGCACACTTGCAGTATTCTTGGGTATGAGTATGAGTACCCGGTCCAGCCTCGATCGCGAATCCTTCCAGAAGCTTTTGGCCAGCGCATTTTCAGTGCAGGAGAGTGGAATGGACGCTCAGTCACTCTCTGCCCTTCTCGAACTCCAGAAGTTGATCGCGACGGGCGAAGCCGACCTGGATGGCTCGATGCATCTGGTGGCCGACCGTGCGCGAAACGTCGCCAACGCCACTGGAATCGCCATCGCTCTGCGACGAGGAGATCAACTGGTGTACCGGGCCGGAAGCGGATGCGCTGCCAGCTATGTCGGGCGGCACATGACGGCCATACTGAGTGTCTCAGCGCACAACGAGGCGAGAGGCGAGATTCTGCGAGTCGAGAATGCCCAAGCCGACGCGCGGATTGAAGCGGCCATTTGCCGGCAGTTTGAAGCCCAGTCGCTCCTGATCTTGCCGATTTATGACGAGGGCGCCGTGGCGGGAGTGCTGGAGGTCCTCTTTAGCGAGCCGCACGCTTTTCAGGATCGAGAGATGCGCACCTATCGATTGATGGCTGGACTGGTCGAGGAGGCAATGTACCGTGACGCCCAGCTTGACCAAAAGAAAGCCCTGCCAACAAAGGCCGCGACCGTGCCACCTGCCATTGAGCAGATTGCATCTCAAATGCAAAGGTCCCGCGGCGACGACAAATCTAAGCCGGAGCCAGCACACAAGCATGGGATCCGGCAGGCTTGCGAAGCGGCCACAGCGGTAGCCGGGGGGTTGCCGGACATTTGCCAGCCCGCTAAGGCAGCGGCAATAATCACGCAGCGAGTGAAGCGTGTTCCTCTTCCCCAGCTCCGGTGGAACGTGGCCGTGACAGGAGTGGTTACCGCGCTGGTGATAGCGGTTTGCTGGATTGCCTACGACCGCCGCCCGGCTTCGCCCGCGGGCACCCCGTCGCCACAGAGATCGAGTGCCGTTGAGCGGCAGAGACCATTCGTACCCGCAAAGCCAGCGCCGTCGAACCACGCGGCAGGTGGAGCGGAAGAGCCGAAGTCTCCCGGTTCCGCGTTCAAGCGGGTACGGGTCGGGCCGAATGAAATCGACTACATTGCAGAAGGTGTGACCATACGCCATTTTACGACCAAACCCGCACTGCCGAGAGTACGGGGCGGGTACAAGGAGGTCGATATCGGAGAAGATGTGACAGTGCGCTATTTTGCGTCCAAACTATCGCAGACACGGTTGGGTGAACCGCAGCGCAGTCGTTGAACCGCTCGTTGCCAGTGGGAGGAAAATTCCGAAGACTTTCCAGGTCGACCCAAGGAACGCCTCACAACGTCTCGCACCGGACACCCGCATTATGACTCCGGTTCGCAGCGTCTTTCGTGAGAAGAGGGAACGGCAGTTATAATCATGAACGGCCTGGAGGTAGAGCGTTGACTCGGGAGGAAAGAATGCTGAGCAAGAGATTTTTGATCGTATTGTTCGCTTGCGCAGGAATCTTCGGACTCCAAAGCGCACGTGTTTGGGCAGGCAGCACTGAACAAGTCTTGCACGCTTTTAACTACTTCGATGGAGCCCAACCGTTTGCCGGCAGTTTGGTCTTTGACTCGACCGGGAATTTGTACGGAACGACCGCCTTTGGTCATAACCCTTCATGTTCGGAAGGTTGTGGCACCGTTTTCGAGCTCATGCCTGGTTCAAACGGGAAGTGGACACACACAGTGCTGCATGGCTTTAAGGGCGGCAGCGATGGCTTTCAGCCCAATGGCACGTTGATCTTTGACACGGCGGGGAACCTGTACGGCGTAACGTCTCACGGTGGCAACGCGTCTTGCCCTACCGGTTGCGGTACTGTATACAAGCTCGCGCCGGGCGTCGGCGGGAAATGGACCAAAACCGTACTTCATTCCTTTAGCGGCCAAGACGGTGCATTCCCTCTTGGCGGCCTGACCTTGGATTCGGCAGGGAATTTGTATGGCACAACCTGGCAGGGTAGTACGAATCAAAGTTGTCCTCCGAATGGCTGTGGTGTCGTGTTTAAGTTGACACGCGGAGGAAAAGGTCGATGGACTGAGACTGTGCTGCACGCGTTTAACGGCAGTGATGGATCTCAGCCCGATGGCACGTTGGCCTTTGATGCGTCAGGGAACCTCTATGGAGTAACCTCGGTGGGCGGAAATTACAAGGCTTGCCCCAGCATCGGTTGTGGCGTTGTCTTCAAGCTAGCCCCCGGAGCAAAAGGCCGATGGACGGAGACTGTGTTGCACGCGTTCAGCGGCAATGACGGCTTTGACCCTATAGGCACCTTGGTGTTCGATGTGGCGGGAAACCTATACGGCGCGACGAGTTACATCGGAGAGCATTACGGGATGGTGTTCAAACTCTCCCCTGGTGGTCAGGGGAACTGGATGCTGACGACACTGTATGTTTTTTCCGGCAACACCGCTGAATATCCTACAGGAGTAACTCTCGACGCAGCGGGGAATTTGTATGGCACGACGGCTGAATCCAATACCGGGGATGGCATCGTCTATGAGCTCACTGGTGGACAATCGAACTTCAAAATATTACATAACTTCAACAACAACGACGGCAATTCACCGCAAGCTGCCCTAATTCTAGATGCGGCCGGTAATTTGTACGGGACGACGTTTTGGGGCGGAAACCTGAACAATTGCGCCAACGGTTGTGGCGTGGTTTTTAAGATCACGCCGTAGCGATTCGTTGTGGGCACGGCAGAACAGTCTGAGCCGGTGACTCGTCCATCTTTCCAACATTGCGTCGCTAAGTCCTCCTAGATTTCGCGAGAAGCGTTTGGATAAAATCTTTGCCGGTGCTGTTCGAGGCCTTCTTCAGCGGGTTTTGATCATCATTCTGCGACAATGGCGAGCGATTTGTGGTTCTTCCTCTGTGAGAACAATCTGAATCTTGTCTGTGGTAAGGCCAAGGAACTCAAGACCGTCGGCAGCCAAGGATCGAATGTGATCGCTGTGCACTCCGATGCCACCGGTGAAGACGAGAAGGTCGACGCCACCGAGAACAGCCGTATATGCACCGATCACCTTGCGAACGGAAATGGCAAAGACACTCAGCGCAAGAGCGGCATGGGGATCGTTTGACCGGTTGCGCTCCTCCAACGACTTCACATCGTTCTCACCGGATGAGAGACCGAAGAGGCCGCTCTGATGGTTGAGCAGATCTTCAAGCTCATCGGCGCTTAGTTTCTCATTTCGCAAGAGGTAGAGGAGGACGCCAGGATCGAGATCGCCGGAGCGGGTGCCCATAGGGATGCCACCGGTAGGTGTGAGGCCCATGGTGGTGTCGACGGATACTCCGTTGCGGAGAGCGCAGAGGCTTGCTCCGTTCCCGAGGTGGGCGAATATGGCTCGCCCGGGAAGCCGCCCACCGAAGTGGTGCACAAGCGATTCGTAAGAAAGACCGTGGAAACCATAGCGCCGAATACCTGCATCGAAATAGCGCTGCGGAAGAGGTAAGTGCGACGCAACTTCCGGGATTGTGCGGTGAAAGGCGTCGTCGAAACAGGCAAAATGCAACGCCAAAGGGAAGATCGACTGCGCGGAGGCGATAAGCGCTAGAGCCTGCGGGATGTGCAGCGGCGCGAAATGTGTCGCGGAGCGAAGTTGGTCCAAAACCTGCGCCGTGATGAGTTGGTGCGTGCGGAGTTCTGGCCCGCCGTGCACGACGCGATGGCCTACGGCCACTGGAGCGGCCTGAATATGATCCCGGACCTCCGCTGCGAGAGCAGCAAGTGCATCAGTTTGTGATTCGTGGATAGCTTCGCGCACGACGAGCGGCTCTCCACCGGAAGAGAAGATCCGTAATGTGCCGTTGTCGTCTCCAATACCCTCGGCGCTTCCGGTCAGCAGCGGTTCTTCATCACTCTCACCAGCACCGCGGGAGTAGATGCCGAACTTGAGCGAAGACGAGCCGCTGTTGAGGGCGAGAATTAGATCGTCTTTTTCGGTCAAAGTTCTCACGATGCTATCCGGGCCATTTCCAGTTTCGGATCTCTTCTTTGTCGATGCCTTCAGCGTGGGCGTAGTTGACACTCTCGATAATCCGGTCTTTCAGCTGTTCTTTGACGTGTGCCGCGATTGGCCGCAGGCGCGGCACGCGATCAATAACATCGATAGCCAGGTCGAAGCGGTCCACCTGGTTAAGAATGGCGAGTTCGAGCGGCGTGTTGATGTTGCCTTTTTCCTTGTATCCCCGGACATGAATGTTGTCATGATTCTTGCGACGGTAGCTGAGCTTGTGAATGAGCGACGCATAGGAATGGAAGTTGAAGATGACAGGCTTGTCGACGGTGAACAGAGAATCGAAGTCGCGGTCGGAGAGTCCGTGCGGATGCTCGCTTTCTGGCATCAGCCGGAAGAGATCGACGACGTTGACGAAGCGTATCTTCAAATCGGGAAAATGCTCCTTCAAAATTGCCACCGCAGCGACTGACTCCATGGTTGCGATGTCGCCGGCGCAAGCCAGGACCACATCAGGGTCCGAACCATCGTCCGTCGAAGCCCAGTCCCAGATGCCAATGCCCTTTGTACAGTGCGTTACGGCCTCCTCCATGGTGAGGTATTGAAGGTGATCCTGCTTGTCTGCAACTATGACGTTGACGTAGTCGCGTGAGCGCAAGCAATGGTCTGCCACGCTGAGCAGGCAGTTTGCGTCGGGCGGCAAATAGATGCGGACCACATCGGCGCTTTTATTGGTGACCACGTCAAGAAATCCAGGGTCCTGATGAGTGAAACCGTTGTGATCCTGCCGCCAGACCAGGGAGGTGATGAGGATGTTGATGGAGGGCACGGGCGCGCGCCAGTCAATCTCTTTCTTCGATTTCTCCAACCATTTAGCGTGCTGGTTGAACATTGAATCGATGACATGAACGAAGGCTTCGTAGGTGGAGAACAAACCGTGGCGGCCGGTAAGCACGTAGCCTTCGAACCAGCCTTCGAGCGTGTGCTCGCTGAGCATCTCCATGACACGTCCGGAGACGTCAAGTTCGCCACCGTCGGCGTCTTCCGGCTTGTACTCGGCCAGCCAGGTCTTCTTCGAAGCAGCGTAGATCGCGGTAAGCCGGTTGGAGGCCGTCTCGTCCGGCCCGAAAACACGGAACGATTTCATGTTGCGGCGCATGACGTCGGCAAGGAAGTGCGCGAGCACATCGGTTGGGGCTGCATAGATTGCACCCGGAGCTTCCACCGGGACGGCATAGTCTCGAAAGTCTGGCAGTTCGAGATCCTTGCGCAGCATACCGCCATTTGCATGCGGGTTGGCCGAGATGCGGCGCGTGCCCGAGGGCGCGAGTTCCCGCAGTTCCGGCATCAGCGTTCCATTTGGGTCGAAGAGTTCTTCGGGTTTGTAGCTGCGCATCCAGTCTTCGACGATTTTTAGGCTGCGCTGATTCGTAGCTGGGTCGAGCACCGGGACCTGGTGCGCGCGCCAAAAGTCTTCCACTTTGTGGCCGTCTACTTCTTTTGGTCCGGTCCAACCTTTAGGAGAACGCAGCACAATCATCGGCCAGCGCGGACGCTCCGTGTCGCCCGTCGACCGAGCGTGATGTTGCAGCGAACGAATCTCGAGAATGCATTGTTCCAGAGTTGAAGCCATAGCGAGATGCATCGCGGGCGGGTCGTTACCTTCAACGAAATATGGTTTGTGACCGTATCCGGTTAACAGCGCTTCCAATTCGTCATGCGGGATGCGAGCGAGGATAGTGGGATTTGCGATCTTGTAACCGTTAAGATGCAGCACCGGCAAAACAGCCCCATCGCGAATCGGATTCAGGAACTTGTTTGAATGCCACGACGTCGCAAGCGGGCCGGTCTCAGCCTCCCCGTCTCCGACTGCGACGGCGACGATGAGATCGGGATTGTCGAACGCTGCTCCGTAAGCGTGCGAGACGGAGTACCCAAGCTCGCCACCCTCATGAATCGAACCCGGTGTTTCCGGTGTGCAGTGCGAGCCGATCCCCCCGGGAAACGAAAACTGCTGAAAGAATTTGAGCATGCCCGCTTCGTCACGGCTCTTATCTGGATAGATTTCGGAGTAATGCCCTTCAAGATAGCAGTTGGCGAGTGTGGCGGGAGCGCCGTGGCCGGGGCCAGAGATGTACATAACATTTAAGTCGTACTTCCGGATGAGACGGTTCAAGTGCACCCAAATCAAAGATTGGCCGGGATCTGAGCCCCAATGACCAAGTAGCCGATTCTTGATGTGCTCGGGCTTCAGCGGTTCGCGCAGAAGGGGATTTGCGCGAAGGTAAATCATGCCCGCCGACAGATAGTTGCAGGCGCGCCAGTAAGCATCTGTCTTTCTCAGTTCTTCGGGTGAAAGCGGCGTCGGGACTTCAGTTGTGCCGGCCATGGATGCTCTCCGGAATTCAAGGTGCGGCGTTGCGCTGCCCGACACCCGCTACAGCCTAAACTGTTCTGATGAAATACAAATGAATTTTCGGGCGAATCCCAGACTAGATAGTTTTAACAATGAACACAAGTTGATGACCCTGTCTCTCGATGAGTTCCTGTGCGATATTTCCAACAACAATCAAGGCGGGTCCCCACCCATGCAAAGCCAGATCTGGCTTTAACGAACGTATGCTCTTCCCGCGAGCTTTTTATTCTCTTCTCTGCCTCTACCACGCGGCCTGTTATGCTGTAAGCAAGAAAGGTGGTTGAATCGCTATGCGGCACACCAAGACAGCTATGCTTTGTTTGTTCACATCCCTACTGCTGATTTTCTCCGCCCTGCCCATGGGGGCTGCTGACAAGGGAAGCGACGAAGAGACTCTCCGCAATGCCACCACGGTGTTACAGGCAATGCTCACCAGCAAGGACGTACCCGCCGACGTACTGGCAAAGGCTGATTGCGTCATCGTTCTGCCCAGTGTGAAGAAGTTCGCCTTCGGGGTTGGCGGAACCGGCGGCCGGGGTCCGATGACTTGCCGGGGAGGGAAGAACTTCAGCGGCCGCTGGTCAGCGCCCGCCATGTTTACCATCGGCGGCGCCAGCGCTGGTTTTCAGATCGGCGGCTCGTCCACCGATTTCGTCCTCCTGATCATGGCGCCGGCGGCTGTGGACAAGGTACTAGGAGGCAAAACCAAGGTGGGCAGCGATATGACCGCAGCGGCGGGTCCCAGCGGCGCCACCTCCGCTGGCTCGGTGGGTGGGGCCGACATTTTGACCTACGGCCGAGCCAAGGGACTCTTTGCCGGCATGTCACTGAGCGGCGCCTCGCTGGATCCGGACAGTGACGCCAACCAGCGCCTCTACGGGAAAGCGGTCAGCGCGCGCGACATCGTGCTCGCTAACGGCGCAAAGGCCACACCCGGAGGCCAGTCCCTGGTTTCGTTGCTCGACAGCAAGGTCCCACAGCACAAAGACTGAGAATTCGGGCAGCCTGCAAGACACGACCAGCGACGACAACCACGCTGGCAATGCCTCCTTACCTTCACAACCCTCAATGCATTATGAAAGAGCGCTCCGATTGAGGGGGGATGGATGGCGCCGCCTCCGCTGCGCTACGCTGAGCAACGCTCCAAAAACCCCAGCAGCTGCGTGGTCTGAATCAAAATCACAACCACGAGATGAAAGAGATCTTCAAGAGTGCGGCCACCAGGGCCAGCTGTAGTAAGGGACCGTTCCACGATTTTTATGCGGCTTTGCTGGCCAAGGGCATGAAGCCGGAGATGGCTCGTCTGACGCTGGCGCGTAAGATCGCGGCCATTACTTTGACCCTTTGGAAGAGAGGAGAAGGTTTCGACGCAGACCAACTGAAAACGCAAGCCGCTTGAGCATCGCACAGACCCCAGATGATCTGCCAAGGTTTTCATGCCTCGCCCCAGGGCAGCGTCGAAGGCTGTGCGGGCGCAATGCGCTGGTGAGCGTAATCGCTTGGCTAATTGGCGCAATCCATTCCGCGCCTCGGTGTAGACTGAGGTGCGAAGATGCTGCGGGTATGCTGCAGGGAACGACACGCTCGCTGAAACGGAAGGCGCTGCAAGAAGCCAAGCGAATGCTCGCCATTACCGCCTACCTTTGGGTCCTATTCAGTGTGTTTGAGGTGCACCGTGTCGCGGTTCTTCGAGGGCAGCATCTTCCCAACTCATATAGGATTGGATTTTCCCTGATCAACGCGCTGGTCCTGGCCAAAGTCATCTTGGTCGCCGATGCGCTACATGCGGGAAAGCGGGAAGCCGGCACAACGATGTTCGCAGCGGTTATGTTCAGATCCGGGCTCTTGGCAGTCATCCTGGTTTGCTTCAAGGTTGTGGAAGAGGTCATGGTCGGGCTGTTTCACGGCGAGACTCTAGCCGAAAGCGTTCCGGAAATTGCGGGAGGAGGTCTCGCAGGCCAATTGCTAGTCGGTCTCATGATCTTCGTAGTGCTGATCCCGTTTTGCGCCTTTGGGGAACTCCGCCGAGCCATCGGCCAAGATGCGTTCGATGATTTGGTTTTCCGCCGCAAGACGCACTGACCCGACTCTCGTACTGTCTGTTCCTTGGGTAATCCGCCGACTCTCTGCGCTGGAGTCACGGAGGACCTATGAGTCCCACTTCTAGCTTCTGATGGTTGGCGAAAATCGCGATTGCGCTCACTGACCAGTGGTTAAAACGTGTAAGGGTGCTGCATCCGATCGACACCCACTGAGATGCAATCGGTTAGCGAAAAAAGACTTCGAATGCTTACGCAGGACCGGTGTGAACTCGCCCCTGGCAATGTTTCCAAAGTCTGGATCCGTCAGGTTCTCGATAGTGTGGGGGCACTTGCAGCGTAGTAAGTGCAGATGCCCAGCCATCGTCAGTGACTCGAACGGACCTCCAGTTTCGTTACTCCCTCGCCGGTGGACGCGGCCGTTGCGCTACGGTGCTTGACGTTAGTCGCTATTTTGTTATAGTTACCCTCATGTTTTACGGTGAGGTTGGAGCGCCACCGGTAATCTATTCGAAGGAGAACACCATGGCTGGTGCGCTTGCGACCCGAAGAGCGGCCGCAGAAACAATCAGAGAACGGCCTGAGATCGGGCTTCGGGAGCGGAAGAAGGCCCGTTTGCGGCGACAGATTGTCGATACTTCGATCAAGCTGTTTCGCAAGCACGGATACGAGGACACCCGGATCGACGATATCGTGCAAACGCTCGAGATCAGTCAGCCCACCTTTTTTCGATATTTTCCCAGTAAGGATGCCGTTCTACGCGAGGTCGGGGAGCGCGGGTATGCCTGTATATGTGAGAGGCTGCGTTCGGAGCTTTCGAGCAAGGCGCGGACGGAAGAGCGTTTGCGGCGGCTGTACCTGACTATGGCGCGGGAGGTAGAAGCGGACCGCCGGCTGTGGCAAGCCGTAGTGTTGTCGGGCGCCATGGATCCCGTGCGATCCGCAGAACTGCGGGGGCACGAGGAGGCTGCCGTCAGTCTGCTGCGCGAAATTCTGACGCAAGGGCAGAAGCGCAGTGAGGTGACGCGCGCGTTTCCGGTCGTGCACCTGGCCGAGTTTATGGAGGGGCTTTACAACACGGTGGTGCGGCAATGGGCGGTGGATTTGACCGGGCCGCACAAGCTTGCGGAGCGGGTGCGGAGTGCGGTGGAATTCTTCTTGCGCGGCATCCGGCCGTAGGGTCTCCGCGATCGCACCACTTCTTTAATGAGTGGGGCATGCCTGTTAGAAGGGGAAACGCGATGAAGGCCGCCGTTCTACATGCATTCAAGACACCGCTATCGGTGGAGGAGGTGGCTGAGCCGGAAATTAGCGCAGACGAGGTCTTGATCGAGGTTGAGGTTTGTGGTGTGTGTCATTCCGATCTGCACATCGCCGATGGCGACTGGACGCAGTTAGCCAGCATCGTAAAAAAACGCCTAATCCTGGGACACGAGATTGTAGGCCGTGTGGTGGAACGGGGTGCGGCGGTTGAGAGTGTGCAGGTGGGGGAACGGGTCGGGGTACCGTGGGTGCAGTGGACTTGCGGGCGATGTGAGTTTTGCCTTGAAGGTAACGAGAATCTATGCGTTCGTCAGCGAATCACGGGCGTTATGGTGGATGGCGGATATGCGGAATATGCTAAGGCTCCCGCCAGCCACGTGGTCAGGGTTCCTGAAACCCTTTCGTCGGAGCAAGCGGCACCGCTGCTCTGTGCCGGAGCTACAGTTCATCGTGCCCTGAAGCAGGCGAACCTTCGCGCCGGACAGCGCCTGGCGGTTTTCGGTGTGGGCGGCCTTGGTCACATCGCGGTCCAGATCGGCCGAGCAGCGGGAGCGGAAGTGACGGCGGTCGATGTCGCCGAGGAAAAACTCGCGCTGGCCAAGTCGTTAGGAGCGGTGCGAACACTAAACGCTACGACGAATAACGTAGTGAAGGAAGTACGCGGCTTCGGCGGGGTGCACATTGCGCTGGTCACCTGCGCGGCCAAGTCCGCGTACGACATGGCGTTCTATTGTGTGCGCCCGACGGGGACGCTGCTGGCGGTGGGCTTACCCGCCAACGACATATCGTTCCCGCCGATTCTAATGGCGGCTGGCGAGATTCAAATCAAAGCGTCTGCCGTGGGCACGCGAGAAGATCTGCGAGAAGTTCTGGCGCTAGGGGCAGCCGGTGCGGTTCATTGCCATTTGACTACGCACCCGCTCGTCGAGGTCCAAGAGATACTCGGGCAATTAGGCCGCGGCGAGGTCTCGGGGCGGGCGGTGATCCGCCCGCGGGAGTTCCGAGGCTGACTACACGCGGCCTGCCTTCACACGGCTGCTTGGATGTCGAGCGAAAGAGTGTGTTGACGTTAGCGACCGTAATATGATACTAACTATCACTTTTGTGTGAGACGGTCGCCGAGAGGTCTTCCAGCCGTGAATGTCAGGGACCTTTTCGATCTAACCGGCCGAGTCGCCATTGTTTCGGGCGGATCGATGGGGCTGGGGCGCCAGATGGCCGAGGGGCTGGCCGAGATGGGCGCGAATCTGGTGCTCTGCGCCCGCAAAAAGGAGCGCTGCGAAGAGGCGGCGAAGGCCTTGCGTAGCCTTGGCGTTGAGACGCTAGCGTTGGAATGCGATGTCAAGGACCAGACTGCGATTCACCGAGTCGTGGATGCGACGCTCGCCAAGTTTGGCCGCGTCGACATCCTGGTCAACAACGCAGGCGTATCGTGGGGAGCTCCCGTGGAAGAAATGACGCTGGAGCAATGGGACAAAGTACTGTCCACCAACTTGACCGGCACGTTCTTGTTTTGTCAAGCCGTGGGCAAGGCCATGATTGCGCAGGGATCGGGCAAGATCATCAACATCGCATCGGTGGCGGGTTTGGGCGGAGCGTCGGCGGAGTTGCAGGCAATCGGCTACCACGCAAGCAAAGGCGGAGTGATCGCATTCACTAGGGATTTGGCATGCAAGTGGGCGCCACATAACATTCAGGTCAATGCGATCGCCCCAGGATGGTTTCCGACGCATATGACGGGATGGATCATCGAGCACCGCAAAGATTCGCTGCTGGAGAAGATTCCGCTGGGCCGCTTTGGCGGCGATCACGACTTGAAAGGCGCGGCGGTGTTTCTGGCGTCGGTCGCTTCAGCCTACGTGACCGGCCACGTCTTAGTCGTCGATGGAGGCCAGACCGCCTGGTGAGACTTCATGAATATCCCCCTGACACCGGTGCGCTTCCTGCGTTACTCAGAGCAGCAGTTTCCCCGCAAGACGGCGGTGGTGTGTCAGGACCAACGATTTACCTATGCCGAGTTTGGCGATCGTGTGGCGCGTCTCGCGGGTGCGCTGCGTGAAGCCGGATTGAAGACAGGTGATCGCGTAGCATTTCTCAGCCTGAACTGCCATCGGCTGCTCGAGGCCTACTTCGGAGTCCTGGAAGCGGGCTGTGTTTTGCTTCCACTCAATTTTCGCCTGGCAGCGCAGGAGCTTACCTACATCCTGAACGATTCGGAAGCGGCGGTATTGTTCGTTGAACAGGAGTTTGTTGGTCTCGTGGATTCATTTCGGCGACACCTGTCCACAGTGCGTTCGTTCCATCAACTCGATAGGACGCCGCAAGCGGAGTGGCTCTCCGATCAAACCTACGAACACATGCTGGGCTCCGCCATGCCCTACCGCGGAGAACTGATGATCTTTGATGAGAACTCCGTCGCAGAGATGTTTTACACCAGCGGAACCAGCGCGAGCCCGAAGGGCGTTATGCTCACGCATCGGAACATTTACCTCTATGCGATGAGCATTGCGTTACACCATCACACACGCTTTGAAGACGTGCTGTTGCACACGATTCCTCTGTTCCACGCTAACGGTTGGGGAGCTGCTCATACCATCACATTCATGGGTGGAACCCATGTCATGCTTCCGCGCTTCCTGCCGGAGGAAGTTTTTCGGCTGGTGGAGCGGGAGCGGGTGAGTGAGCTGAGTCTGGTTCCAATTATGGCCATGGCGCTGGTGAACTCGCCTGCCCGTTCGAAGTACGACCTGAGCAGCGTGCAGTGGTCGGTGATTGGGGGTGCGGCGTCTTCTCCGACTCTCATCCGCGAGGTCGAGACGACGCTGGGATTTAAATGCTATTCGGGATACGGGCTGACGGAATGCTCACCCTCGTTGTCCACCGCTGAACTCAAACCCGACATGCATTGCACGCCCGAAGAGCGTTATGTAGTGCAGTCCATGACCGGCTATGCCTTTCCCGGGTGTGAACTTCGAGTCGTCGACGCCGAAGATCACGATGTGCCGCGCGACGGATCGACGATGGGAGAAATCATCGCCCGCAGTGACGGAGTGATGGCCGGTTATTGGCAACAGCCGGAAGCCACGGCCGAAGCGCTGCGAGGGGGATGGCTTCGCACCGGCGATATGGCTGTGATCGAAGAGAACGGGTACATCCGGATTGTGGATCGCAAGAAAGACATTATCGTGAGTGGTGGAGAGAATATTTCGTCTCTGGACGTCGAAAAGGTGCTGTTGGCCCACCCTGATGTTTACGAAGCTGCGGTAATCCCGGTGGGCGATTCGAAATGGGGCGAGGTGCCGAAGGCGGTGGTGGTGGCGAAGCCCGGATGCAAACTCAACGAGACCGAGCTGATCGAGTTTTGCCGGTCGCGCCTTGCGCATTACAAGTGTCCGCACTCGATTGAATTTTGCGAGAGCTTGCCCAAGACGGCGACAGGAAAAGTTCTGAAGAGAGAGTTGCGCAAGAAGTTTCAAACCGTACCGGCAACGATGCGGTCGGATGGTTGACCGCGCGCTGAGATGGGATTCGTCCCCGGAAAGCATAGGGGTTTAGCGGCAATATGAACGACCTGGTGAGAATTACCAAAGATAACGGCGTGGCGGTTATTACTATCGACAACCCGCCGGTGAACGCTCTCAGTCCGGGTGTGCCGGAGGGAATCTGGGCGGCGATCGATGAGATGAATCGCGATGCTGCCATCAAGGCGGCGGTCGTAATTGGCAACGGGAGAACTTTTGTCGCCGGCGCCGACATTAAAGAATTCGGCAAGATGACATCGGGAGCCTCGCCCCGTAGAAGCCTGCTACCTCTTCTCCTTCATATAGAAGACAGCGACAAGCCCGCGGTGATGGCAATTCACGGGAATGCGTTTGGTGGCGGACTGGAACTGGCTATGGCCGGCCATTATCGGGTTGCGTCACCCGGGGCGCAAGTGGGTCAGCCGGAGGTGAAGCTAGGCATTATTCCCGGAGCCGGTGGGACGCAACGTTTGCCGCGGCTGGTGGGTGTTGCGAAGGCAGTCGAGATGTGCGCGGAGGGTAAGCCGGTGTCCGCGCGCGAGGCGGCCACGCTTGGATTGATCGACCAGTTGATCGAAGGAGATCTGCTGGCCGGGGCTTTAGCTTTTGCACGCGAGGTCGCTGATAGGCCTGCGACGAAGACGCGAGAGCGATCGGAGAAGCTGGGAACTGCGACGGAGAACGCATCGATTTTTGCGGTGGCGCGCGACGCGGCCGGCAAGAAACAACGTGGGATGAAAGCTCCTCTGGTGGCGATCGATGCGGTGGAGGCGGCGACCAGATTATCGTTCGAAGAAGGCTGCCAAACCGAGGCAAAGCTTTTTACCGAATGCCTTTTCTCCGATCAGTCGAAGGCGCTCATCCATGTTTTCTTCGGTGAGCGCGAGGTGGCGAAGATTCCAGACGTTCCTAGGGAGACTCCGGTAATCCCGGTGAACCGCGTGGCGGTCGTCGGCTCTGGAACGATGGGAGGCGGGATCGCGATGGTCTTTGCCAACGCGGGCATTCCAGTGCTGCTGAAGGACGTGGATAAGGCAACGCTCGAAGTGGGCATGGGCAAAATCCGGAAGAACTACGCCAGCTCAGTACAGCGTGGGCGTTTTACTGAAGCTTTCGTGGACGAACGTCTGCGGCTGATTACGCCGGTGCTCACCTACGATGTGTTCGACAACGTAGACATGGTCGTGGAGGCCGTCTTTGAAGGCATGGCACTGAAGAAGAGCGTCTTTGCAGAGTTGGACCGCGCTTGCCCGCCAGGAGCGATTCTGGCGAGCAACACTTCGACGCTCGATATCGATGAAATCGCCGGGGCTACGTCGCGGCCAGAAGCGGTGATCGGAACCCACTTCTTTAGCCCGGCCAACGTAATGGGGTTGCTCGAGATTGTGCGCGGAAAGAAGTCGAGCAAAGAAGTGATCGCTACGTGCATGCAACTATCCAAGAAGCTGGGCAAGATCGGCGTCCTGGTAGGAAATTGCCGTGGGTTCGTAGGCAACCGCATGTTTGGACCCTATCGGCGGGAAGCGCAGTTCCTAGTCGAAGAAGGGGCGGATGTGGAAAAGGTGGACCACGCGCTCGTCGAATTTGGCAGCGCGATGGGCCCACTGGCAACCGGCGACCTTGCGGGTCTTGACGTGGGCTGGCGCATTCGCAAGGAGTACCGCCATCTGGAGAGACCGGGAATCCGTCAGCCCTTCGCCGAGGACCGCCTCTGTGAATTGGGGCGCTATGGGCAAAAAACGCTGAAGGGATGGTACCGATACGACGAGAACCGGCGCGCGAACGCAGATCCCGAAGTGACCGCGCTGGTGCGAAAGGGGAGCGCGGACGCAGGAATCCAGCAGCGGCAGATCTCCGCCGCCGAGATTGTCGACCGCTGCGTCTACGCGCTTGTGAATGAGGGGGCGCAAATTCTCGAAGAGGGATTCGCACTGCGAGCGGTTGACATCGACATCATCTACCTCAACGGTTACGGATTTCCCGCCTACCGCGGTGGCCCGATGTGGCACGCCGATACAGTGGGATTGCAAAAGGTTTACCAGCGCATTTGCGAATTCCACCAGCAGCACGGAGAACTCTGGGCTCCGGCTCCTCTGTTGCGGCGTCTAGCGGAGGCGGGCAAGACATTCGCCGAGTTCGACAAGGAGCAAGCTGCGGCCGCATAGGAACTAATACCGGTAGCCGATTCAGGACTTGCACGTATGCTCGCAGTTTGCGATCAAGCGGGAACGGTAAGGCCGGGCGAAGAGCTTGATCTCGCCCAGTTCCAGCCGTTTCTGCTGGAGCACTTCGGCCACAGCGAGCCAGTTTCCGTCCAACAATTTCCGAGTGGCCATTCCAATCTAACGTACCTGGTGCGCTTGGGGGACCAAGAGTTCGTGCTGCGACGCCCGCCCTTCGGCAGCAAGGTTCGATCCGCGCATGACATGGCACGTGAATACCGCGTGCTGTCGAAGTTGCACGATGGCTATCCCATCGCGCCAAAAGCGATCTTGTATTGCGACGATTTGTCCATACTCAATGCACCGTTTTATCTCATGGAGCCAATCCGCGGAATGATCCTGCGTCGCGACCCGCCTCTCGGCGTGCCGTTTCCTCCTCAGACCGCGCGGCGATTGAGTGAAGCGTTCCTCGATAACCTGGCGCGCCTGCACGGCCTGGACTACGCGGCGATCGGCTTGGCTGATTTGGGCAAGCCGCAAGGCTATCTCAAGCGCCAGGTCGAAGGTTGGATCGAGCGCTACCACAATTCGAAAACCCACGACCTTCCGGAAATTGAACGTATTTCTTCGTGGCTCACCGAACGAATGCCGGTCAGCCACGATACGGCGCTCATTCACAATGACTACAAGTACGACAATGTCGTCCTCGATGTTGACGACGCGACAAACATCGTGGGCGTTCTGGATTGGGAGATGTGCACGCTGGGCGACCCGCTGACGGACTTGGGGACGACGCTCGCATATTGGACTGATCCGCAGGATCCAGAAGAACTCCAGGAAATTCGCAGCACGCCGACCACGCTGCCGGGCACACTGACGCGGGCACAACTAGTCGAGCGCTATGCCGCTGCGACCGGCCGTGATCCCGGCGACATGTCCTTCTATCTGACGTTTGCCCGCTTCAAAGTCGCGGTCATTATTCAGCAGATCTACTACCGCTACGTCCAAGGATTAACGCACGACTCGCGTTTCGCATGCATGCCGAAACGGGTTCATGCCTTGCTGCGCGCCTCATGGCGCTGCGCGGAAAGCGGAACGATATGAATCCCCGCTCACTTCGCGTAATACCGGACCAGCCACTCGGCGACACAGCAGGGCTTGTCGGAGGACTGACTCTCGACACGGATGAGGAAAGCGGCGTCTACAAACTCCGGCGATTCCTTCACCGAAAGCAGGGTGACGCGAGCTCGAACCAGCGAACCTGCGCGAACGGCCGAAGGAAAACGAACCTTATTCAGGCCGTAGTTAACGCTCATCGCAACGCCCGAACGGATGGCGATTGCCTGTTTGAGAAAGTAACTCAGCAGGGAAAGGGTCAGAAAACCATGGACAACGCAGCCGCCAAAGGGCGATTCGCGCAGAGCGCGTTCCGGGTCGAGGTGAATCCACTGACTGTCCTCGGTGGCATCGGCGAATTTCTGGATACGATCCTGGGTGACGACGAACCAGTCAGTCGCGGGGAACTCGCGCCCTTCAAACCGTTTCAAGAAATTCAAGCTCTCAATCTCAAAAGGTGGCATAGGAGTATTTCATGACGACATTAACAGACATTCCGCGCAAGACGACCAAGGGAATGGGATTTCTGATCGAAGAAACGACGACCCAAGATATTTTCACGCCCGAAGATCTGTCCGAGGAGCATCTTGCCGTCGGACATATGGTGGATGAATTCTGGGCCAACGAAGTGGAACCGAACCTGCCTGCGATCCGCGAAAAGAAGCCGGGCGTCGCGATGGCAGTGCTGCGGAAATCGGTCGATCTCGGTCTCACAGGCATGGCGATTTCCGAGGAATATGGCGGCATGGCGATGGATTTGCCGTCGCTGATGGTCACAGCAGAACGCATGGGACGGGACGGCTCTTACGGAGGCTGGCACTCGGCGCACACTGGCATCGGCACGCTTCCAATTGTCTACTTTGGAAATGAGCAGCAGAAGCGGAAATACTTGCCGAAGCTGGCCAAGGTCGAGATGCTCGCCGCCTATGCCCTTACCGAGCCGCGGGCCGGGTCGGACGCTCTGGCGGCGCGGACGCGCGCGGATCTCACGCCAGACGGGAAACACTACGTCCTGAATGGTCAGAAGATGTGGATCACTAACGGCGGCGCGGCCGACTTGTTCACGGTATTTGCCAAGGTTGGAGGAGAAAAGTTCACAGCGTTTCTCGTCGAGCGGAATTTCCCGGGCGTGAGCAGCGGGGCGGAAGAACATAAGATGGGCATCACCGGAAGTTCCACTACTGCGGTGTATTTGGACAACGTTCCGGTGCCGGTGCAAAACGTTTTGGGAGAAATTGGGCGCGGACACGTGATCGCATTCAACATCCTGAACATTGGACGACTGAAACTGGGTCCAGCCCTGGTCGGAGCCGCGAAAAATGTGCTTGCGATTTCCTTGAAGTATGCCAAGCAACGCAAGGCATTCGGTTCGGCGATTGCCGAGTTTGGCGCGATTCAACACAAGCTGGCGGAAATGGCGATCCGCATTTTTGTGACAGAGTCGATGGCCTGGCGCGTGGTGGGACTGATTGAGAATCAAATGCACGTCGCGTCCGCTGCATCTGCAGATGGTCCCGCCCAAGAGCTGAAAGCCATCGAAGAGTTTGCCGCCGAATGCTCGATGGTCAAGGTTTACGCCGCCGAGATGCTCGACTACGTTGTCGATGAGGGAGTTCAGATCCATGGCGGCTACGGATACCATCAAGACTATGCAGTTGAGCGTGCTTATCGCGATTCGCGAATCAATCGCCTGTTTGAGGGGACCAGCGAAATTAACCGGTTAGTGATCACGGGCATGCCCTTGAGGCGCGCGGGCCGGGGACAACTGCCTCTGTTCGAGGCCGCCCGCGCCATCATGCAGAATACCGAACCGCAAGCTGGCGGTGAATCTGGTGATGCGGAGCTGGGCCTGGTTCATAACGCGAAGAGAATCGCTTTGCTCACGTTGGGAGTAGCACACCAGAAGTATGGCGCGCAGCTCGAACGACAGCAAGAGATCATCATGAATCTTTCCGACATCATCATGGAAGTGTTCGCGATGGAGTCGAGTCTGCTGCGCGGCCGGAAACTGGCGGCCTCCGGGTCCGGAATCAATGCGGCGGATGCCTGCGCCGTGTACATGCGCGACGCCATCACCAGGATCGAACTCTCGTCGAGGACGGTGTTGAGCGCATGCGACCAAGGCGAGGAGCTGCAACGGAATCTTTTTCGTTTGCGCGGTTACGCCAATCACGATCCACTAAATGCGATCGCACTGCGGAGGCGAATTGCGGGACGGCTGCTGGCGAACGAACGGTATACCGTTTGAGTCGCGGAATGCGCAAACCTAGGGGGGAGCATGACACTCATCAATCACAAATTTCTGCTGGCAGCGCGCCCAGTGGGAATGCTGAAACGCAGCGACTGGACCTTCGCGGAAGAGCCGCTTCCAGAGCCGAAGGAAGGTGAGTTGCTTGTCCAGGTGTTGTACATCTCGCTGGATCCTGCGATGCGTATGTGGCTCAATGACGTGCGCTCATATACGCCGCCGGTTGGCATCGGAGAACTAATGCGGGCACTAGGAGTGGGGATCGTGACCGCGTCGCGCAATCCTCGCTTCAGCGCGGGTGATCACGTCTCAGGATTATTCGGAGTGCAGGAGTACGCTCTTACCGACGGCGGGAGAGAGACGAAGGTCGACACGAAAACTGCTCCATTGCCAAAGTATCTCAGCGCACTCGGCATGCCAGGCATGACTGCATATTTCGGTCTTCTCGACACTGGCCAGCCAAAGCCAGGGGAGACAGTAGTGGTCTCGGCCGCAGCAGGAGCTGTGGGCAGTCTGGTGGGACAGATTGCCAAAATCACGAACTGCCGTGTGGTGGGCATCGCGGGGGGAGCGGAGAAGTGCCGTTACATCGTGCATGAGCTAGGCTTCGATGCGGCCATCGACTACAAGTCCGCGGACGTGAAGCAGTCTCTTCAGAAGCATTGCCCGAAGGGTATTGATGTTTATTTTGACAATGTAGGCGGCACGATTCTAGAGGCCGCGCTGTCGAATCTGGCGCGGGGCGCGCGGGTTGTGATCTGCGGGGCAATCTCGCAGTACAACAACACCGGCCCGATGGCGGGACCCCGCAACTACATGTCTCTGCTTACGAATCGCGCCACGATGAAAGGCATGCTGGTATTCGACTATGTTGATCGCTACCCGCAAGCCAAAGCGGAAATGGCGCGATGGATGGCGGCGGGCAAGCTGAAATCACGCGAGGATATTGTCGAAGGGTTGGAAACCTTTCCCGAAACCTTGCTCAAGCTTTTCAACAGCGAGAACTCGGGGAAGCTCATGCTTAAGGTGGGCTAGCCTCGCCACACGCTAAGGAGAGCCTCGAATGGCATTCGTCGAGAATCAAGGGATAAAGATTTATTGGGACGAACAGGGGCACGGAGAGCCTGTTCTTTTGATCATGGGTCTTGGGTATCCGTCGAACCTGTGGCATCGCACGCGTCCTGTGCTGGCGCAACGGTACCGTACGGTAGCATTCGACAATCGAGGGGTGGGGCTTAGCGACGCGCCCGCCGGACCTTATTCAATTGCGACCATGGCGTCGGACGCGGCCGCGGTTCTGGATGCCGCAGGGGCTTCCGACGCCCACGTTTTCGGCGTTTCAATGGGCGGCATGATTGCACAAGAATTCGCCCTCCAGTACCCGGCGAGGACGCGATCATTGATTCTGGGCTGCACATCGCCTGGTGGACCTTCTACCGTGCGTGCGGAGAGCAAGGTGGCCGATATCCTGATGGTGCGCGGCATGACGCTGCAGCAAGCCCGGGAAGCCATGCTTCCTTACATCTATGACGCGGCTACGCCACAAGAGAAAATCGAAGAGGACCTCAGCTTGCGCAGGCGCTGGCTCCCTTCCATGGAGGGCTACACGGCACAACTGCAGGGAATTCTGGCGTGGGAGTCCTACAGCCGAATCGCTCAGATCACGGCGCCGACGCTCGTTATCCATGGAAAATCCGATGCGCTGGTGCCCCCTCGCAACGGTGAGTTGATCGCGGAGCGGATTCCGGGAGCGAGACTCGTCCTGCTCGAACACGCGAGTCACCTGTTTCTTACCGATCAGACCCAGGCCGCGCACCAGGAAATACTCGAATTTCTTTCGCATCCTTCTCTGATCGATCCTCGTAGAGCACCGCGTCGGTAAACAACGAGATTCCGAGAAATCGATTGCGAGCGCGCCGACCTAACACATCATTCACGACAAGCATAGAGCATCATCAAAACAATTCATTTGATGAATTTGGCGAACGCGGATACGCTCGCGCCCATCATGAACATGCGGCGCTCTGAACGGCACGAGCGTGGGGAATTGTTCGTTCTCATTCGCAAATCCAATAAACCAGAAAATCTCATTCAAGACGATGCCGGCCCGGAAAAACCGCCAGCAGGTGGGCAGAGCGCGGCTTTCTGGCAGGCGGCGGAATGTTCATTGAATTCAGAGCAAGCCTAAGGTTAGGAGGGAACATGGTTTTCCAACAAGGCAGTTTGGATAGTCGTGCGACTTCACGTTACCGGGCCTGCTCCTGGAAGCGGACGAATCCCGTCAGGTCACTCACAACTGTTTTTGTGTGCTTCCTGTTCGCAACCTTAGTGGCTCAGGGGCAAGGCGTGGGCACGTCCGGACAGGTTACTGGAACTGTAACTGACTCTGCTGGCGCAGTCATGCTCAACGCGACTGTCAATATCGTGGATACGCAGACCGCTCTGAAACGCACGGTTACGACGAACAGCGCCGGGCAGTTTCGAGTTGCAGGGCTGTCGCCTGCCACTTACGATATCAGCGCGCAAATGCTGGGATTTGGGACTGAAATCCGCAAAAGCGTCACTGTCGCCGTCGGTCAGACAGTGGTCTCTGATTTCAAGCTGAAACCGTCGCAGGTGGCAACGGTTGTCGAGGTGACGGACCAGCCGCCCGTGGTCGAAACTGAACGAGGCAGCCAAGCGGACACTATTACGCAACAGTACATCGCCGACCTGCCGGTTGACCGGCGCGATTATCTTACGTTTACTTTGCTCGCACCCGGTGTCTCCGATTCCACCAGGCTGGCGGGGGATCAGGATTTCCGAGTCAAGCAAACCCCGCAGAGTGGACTATCCTTCTACGGCAGTAATGGCAGAGGAAACAGCATCACGGTGGACGGTGGTGAGACCTCAGGCGACAGCGGTGGCGTGCGACTTACGGTAGGCCAGGACGATGTGCAGGAATTCCAAATCAATCGCAGCAACTACGCCGCCGACTTGGGGGCGGCTACTGGGGCTTCGATCAATATTGTGACCAAGTCCGGCACCAACAACCTGCACGGCAGCCTCTACGGTTTTTTCCGCGACTCTGCGCTAGACGCCGCGAATCCGTTTTCGTTCAGCCCGGCATTGCAACCCGGCCAAACCTTCAATCCTGCCGAGCCCGACTCTGTAGGTGCGCCGATTAAGGATTCTTTGACTCGCCAGCAATTCGGCGGGACGCTGGGTTTTCCCATCAAGAAAGACAAGACATTTCTATTTGTTGCATTCGAAGGCCTGCTGCAGAATGCGCAGAACGCAGTTCCGCTGTTGACGGACACTAATATTTTTCGACCCACAGCGGCGCAGGAGGCCATTATTGGTGGGCTGGCGAATTCATCGGCTCCCGTTGGCTGCCTTAATCTTCCGAACGGAACTGTCCTAACTTTGCCGTCGAATATTTGCGCCTTTGCCCTTCAGAGCGTTTTGACCTTGAACCCAAACCCAGGGTCGAACCCGTTCGTAACCCCAGGCCAAGCCGCGCTGAATGCCTTCCTCCTAAACCAGTTCGAAACTCAGGGTGGACTTTTTCCTTTCAATACCCGGGAATACCTGGCATCCGGACGGTTGGACCACCACTTTGATGAGAACAACGAAATTTCTGTCACCTACAGGTATGGGCACGATTTGGAGGAGTCTCCGGATGTGCAGTCTCTGACCGCTTATTCGGCGGGAAGTTCGATCCACACTTACGACAATAATTTGCAAGCCGCCTGGTATCACCAGTTCAGCGCAGCAGCTCAGAACGAGGCCCGGGTGCAGTGGGATTACAACAGCTTTAACGTGATTCCTAACGAGCCGGGACAGGTGGGCCTCCAGATTCCGAGCTTTATCAACAACCTGGGAACGAACATTTTTCTGCCTAGCATCACGATCCTGCGCCGCTACGAATTTGCGGATAATGTCACCGTAATCCGCGGCAATCATACGATCAAGTTCGGCGGTTCCGAACTGCTCCGCGGCAATCACACCGAATCGCACACCTTTTTCCCGGGTCGCTTTGTGTTCGGATCGCTCCCGGGATCCGCGATCAGCCCCCAGCTTGCACCCACTACTGTCAACCCGTTGCAATCGGCATCTTTCGGTCTGCCTCAGGTTTACCAGCAGGGTTTTGGAAGTCCGACCTATCCGTATTACACCCGACCGCTAACCGGGCTGTACGTGCAGGACTCCTGGAAGATCGCGCCATATTTCACTCTGAACTACGGTCTCCGCTATGAACTGGACACCCAGTTCGCGCCTCTGACGACCTATAAGAAGGATTTTGCTCCCCGAATTTCTTTCGCGTGGGACCTCTTCCAGGATCACAAGACCGTGATCCGGGGAGGGTACGGAATCTTTTACGGACCCGTGGACGTCCAGATCCCCGACGTTGACTTGAGCCTGGGGGTTGTGAACAGGAATAAATCCGCGGTCGAGAACAGCACACCGGCAGGGCAGGTCGCCAACTTGACCGCGATTTGCGGAATCGCCCCCCTGTTCCCGGGCAACGGCACCAGCCCTTGTAACCGCGAAATTTCTATTTATGTAGATCCGATCACTCCGACTGGCCTCCCCGGTTTACAAACCGCGCCCGTGGTTTTCCAGACACTCTTCGCGCAGGGGTTGATTCAGTGCACGACCCCGACCCCCGGGAGTGCTGCCTGCATCACGCCGGCTGCTGTGGCTCCGTTTGGGATCAACGTCACGAATCGCGGGATTCTTTCTCCGCTGCAAGTAGTTTTCGTAAACCAGCCGGGCTATCGACCCCCAATTGCGCAGCAGGCTTCTCTCGGAATTGAACGTGAGATCGGACGCGGACTTTCGATTTCTCTGAGCGCAATCTACACTCACACGCAGAGGCTCCCTGTCGCAATCGATACCAATCTGCTGCCCGCGCCGTACAGCACAGTAAGGTTGGCGAATGGCCAGGTCGTTACCTATCGCAACTGGAATACAAGTCCAGCTGCCGACCCGCTGGGCGGCACTGAGGGCCTTCCATGCGCTCCCAACCCCACTCTCTGCTTCGTGAATCCGCTAGTCACCCAGAACAACCAATATAGTTCTGAGTCAGAAGCGCTCTATTGGGGCGGCATTTTGGAAGTTAAAAAGCGATTTAATGAGCACTTCACCTTGTTCGGGAATTACACATACAGCAAAGGTTTTGACACTTCCACGGATTACAACTCCGACTACGGGCCACAAGACCCGACCAATCTTGGGCTGGATCGCGCTCTCGCCGAGTTTGACCAACGGAATAAAGTTGTGATCGCGGGAGTGTTCGACAGCCCCTGGAAACAGGCTGTCCTATCGGGTTTCCAACTCGCCCCGGTTTTCTCGTACCACAGTGGACATCCCTTCAATTTGCTAGCCGGAGGCGAGGTGAACGGCGACAATCATACGACCAATGAACGCCCCATCGGTGCTGCGCGAGATACGGGTCTGGGCCCGAACTATATCAACTTCGACATGCGCTTGACCTGGGGGCACAAACTAGGCGAGAGGGCCAACCTGCAATTTATCGCGGAAGGATTCAACATCGCGAATCGCACAAATTTTGCCAGTGTAAATAACGAGGTAAGTCCTCTTTTCGGATTGACCCCGGGGTTTACGACGTTCAATGTGCATGGGATTCGTCCGGGCACGCTGCTCGCGGACGGCAGCGTGGCTACTCCCAGCACACCGCTGGCGTTCACCTCCGCCTTCCCCAAGCGCCAGATTCAGCTCGGCGTGCGCTTCTCATTCTGAAGCACAGGCCCCGGGGCAGGCGCTTCCGAGGGTCGAAGGCCGCAGCCATTTCGCTCGGCTTCGCCAACAGTCGGGCCGAGGCCTTTGGCTTTGTATTTCCTCAGTTCCAACTTCGCAATCAAGGCGCGATGCACCTCATCGGGACCGTCCGCGATGCGAAGCGTGCGGATCGTGGCAAACAGCTCGGCCAAAGGAACATCGTCGGAAACGCCGGCGGCTCCATGCATTTGAATTGCTTGGTCGATAATCTCCAGCGCAACGTTTGGAACGGCAACTTTGATTTGTGAGATTTCGCTGCGAGCCCCTTTGCTGCCGACTTCGTCGAGCATCCAGGCGGCCTTGAGGGTAAGCAGACGAGCTTGTTCCAGCATGATGCGGGCATTGGCAATGACATCGGCATTGGCGCCTAGTTCCGCCAGGGGCTTGCCAAAGGCCACGCGATGTAGCGAGCGGCGGCACAAAAGTTCAAGTGCGCGTTCGGCGGCTCCCAGTGTGCGCATGCAGTGATGAATGCGACCGGGGCCGAGCCGACCCTGCGCGATTTCAAAACCACGGCCCGGTCCGGCGATGATGTGGTTGACCGGTAAACGAACACTCGCGAAGCTCACTTCACCGTGACCGAAAGGCGAATCATAGGAACCAAACACCGGGATCATACGCTCGATCTTTACACCGGGACTATCGATGGGCACCAGAACCATGGAATGACGCCGGTACCTCGAGGCGGAGTGATCGGTTATGCCCATGAAGACGAGCAGGCGGCAATGGGGATGGCCGCTTCCGGAACTCCACCATTTCCTCCCGTTGAGAACCACCTGCTCGCCCTGAATGAGAGCTGTGGCCTGCATGTTCGTCGCATCTGAAGAAGCTACATCGGGCTCTGTCATACAGAAGGCGGAACGGATCTCGCCGGCCAGCAACGGCATGAGCCAACGTTGCTTTTGCGCGGCCGAACCATACTTCACTAGCACCTCCATATTTCCGGTGTCAGGTGCGTTGCAATTGAAAACTTCAGGGGCAATCGAAGAGCGCCCGGTGATTTCCGCCAAGGGGGCGTATTCCACATTGGTAAGGCCGGCGCCATATTCCTGGTCGGGGAGGAATAGATTCCATAGGCCAGCTGCCCGCGCCTTGGCCTTCAAAGTCTCCATGACCGCAGGCTGCTTCCAGTGTCGCCAGTCGGGAAGGTTCTGCAACTGTGCGCAGTACTTCGGCTCCGCGGGCAGGACGTACTCTTGCATGAAAGCTGAGAGGCGCTGAATATAACTCTGGGCTCTCGGTGATGGAGAAAAATCCATTGATTTAGCGCCGACCCCGCAGGCACTCTAGCCTAGCGATTTCGGCAGAATTCTCCTAATGAATCCTACGAATCCTGTAATATATGCGGCGTGCATTTAAGTCAGGTCGACCTGAATCTGTTCGTGGTGCTGGAAGCCATTTATCGCGAGGGCAACATCACTCGCGCCGGCCAGCAACTGAACCTCACCCAGCCGGCGATCAGCCACGGGTTGAAGAGACTGCGCGATCTCCTGCAGGACCCTCTCTTCGTCCGCCAGGGGCCGCACATGGTACCGACACCGTTCACGCGGAACATGATTGAGCAAGTGCGCCAGGCGCTGCAGATCCTGGAACTGAATCTCAGCCAGAGTCGCAATTTCGTTCCCGAACACGCTCGCCGGAATTTTCACCTCTCGTTATGGGAATACGCCGAAGCCCTGATTCTTCCATCCTTGCTGCGACGCCTAACACATGCGGCGCCGGGAATGTCGATCACGACGTCGCAGGTGAAGCGCAGAGACTTGGAGACCGAACTCGCCAGCGGTTCAGTCGATTTGGCCATCGATATACCCATGACAGTAAGCGACCGCATTCGACACAAATGGCTCCTGAACGAACCATTCGCCGTCATCGCCCGGCCTGGTCACCCGGCGATCACGGACAAACTCGATATGGACACCTACTTGGCGCAACGCCATATTCAGGTTTCCTCCCGACGTCACGGTCCCAGCCTGATTGACATCGAACTCAGCCGCCGGGGACTTCGTCGGCGGGTGTTTCTACGTAGCCAACACAACCTGACTGCGTGCATGGTGGTGAGTAAGACGGACATGCTGCTGACCTTGCCGGAGCGCCATGCGCAACTGCTGAACACGGTTTTGGTAAACCAGGTGTACCCCTTCCCACTCCAAGCGCCGCGTCTCGAAGCTCACTTGTATTGGCACGAGAGCGTGGAAAATGATCCGGCCAATCGCTGGCTGCGGGAAGAAATCGAGAAGGTCTTGGCCCCGGAATCCCGAGCGAAGCAGGTGCGGCGCAAGCCAGGTAACAGACGTCGCCGCGCCGACTCGACGCTCGACTCCCGTCGGGCCCGTGCGTAGCATGGCTCGACGGTACAAGTGGCTTCGCTTAAAGAGTGGCAGCATGCAGACCGTCCAATACCGTCCCGCTGGTTAGAACGATTGTGAGAACCGCGCTTCCAGGAATTCGCCCAGCTTTGCCGTAGCTTTGAATTGCGGGATCGGATCCAGCGCTTTGAGGCGGAAGTAAATGCATTTCGACCGACTCCAGAATCGTCCGCGGCCGAAACTCCTCGTACTTCGGCTCGAAGTACAGGTCGTGGACCGTCCGGGCGAGGTGTTTGGGAGCTTCCAGTTTGCCCTGGACGAACGCTTCATAGATGACCATGTTCGCCGTGACGTCCGTCAATTCGCTTCTCTGCCAGGCTTCCACCTGTGTTCGTATGGGCTCGAAGTTGTGCTGCATTCGATCAACGCCCGCCCGGGATGCAGCCGATGAGTGAAAACGATTTCGAGTGTTTCGCGAGCACCGGAGTAAACGCACCGGTGACAACGCAACAGGCAGTTGGACGTCAACGAACTAACCCAATCGAAATTGCGTGTAAGCCATCCCGTAAGTGTAGGGAAGTGACGGCGGCTTCGCGTTCAATAAGAACGCCGGGGACTCATCGCCCTTCGGTTCCCGTCACTAAGGGTCGAATGATCGACAATGCTTTGCGCGTCGGCGGGAGTCGAGCGATGAGCCAGCTTGGAAAAGCGGAGGAGTATTATGCGGATAACTATATCGAGTTAACGAGAACGGAGTGGAGCAAATGCCCGAGTCCATTGACTGGCCGCCGATGCATGCGGTGCGGCCTCGCCGTCGTCGTCATCTCCTTCTCATTCTTGCCGTTCTTGCCGTCATCTTCTTCGGCGGTCGGGCCGCGTTGTCGAATTACGTGGACCTGCTCTGGTTCAGGTCGCTCGGCTACGGGGACGTGTTCTGGAAAACGCTAAGCCTTCAGTGGGGAGTCTTCGCGGCTTCTGCGGCGGCCACATTTCTCATTCTGTACGGGTCGTTCTTGCTTCTGAAGCAGGTACATCTCGCCGATTTGCCGACCGGTCACACGATTCTCATCGGTGGACGACCGGTGAAGTTTCCGGTTGAGCCAGTGCTGCGCCTCTTTGCGCTCGGCGTGTCGCTTGCGATTGCCGCTGCAACCGGCGCCGGCATGATGGCGGAGTGGCCGACGCTCGCGCTCTTTTGGTATGTACCCCGTGCAACTGGCAGCGTCGTAGACCCGATCTTTGGCAAGCCGCTGAACTTCTTTCTGTTCACCCTGCCCGCGTGGCAACTCATCGCCGCTTGGCTGCTTTCACTCGCCGTGATTGTCTGTCTACTCGCCGTCTTCTTTGTCCTCATCACGGGCGGAAGCCGTGTGCTCGCCGGGCGTCTCAGCCGCCACGTCACATTACCCTGGCGCGGGCTCTCGATCACGTTTGCGTTTCTGTTGCTGATCCTCGCCATGCGTATATATATCGGCCGGTTCGAGCGATTGTTCGACGATCATACGATCTTCGGAGGTGTGACCTACACGGACGCGCATGTCACGATCACCGGGATGCTCGTCGTCTGCGCAGCGCTGGCTCTCGGCGCGGTGATCACAGCCGTCAATGCCGTGCGAGTGCCACGCGGGCGCTGGCTGGTCGCGGCAATCCTTCCGGCCGCAGTCTGTTATTTCGCGGTCCAAGGGATCGGATGGTACGTCAGCAGTTTTATTGTGAAACCGAACGAACTGGTCCGCGAGAAGCCCTACATCGTCTATAACACTGATCTGACGCGGCAGGCCTACGGATTGAACCGAGTCGCGCAGCGTGAGTTTCCGGCTGAGACGACCGTTGAGGCTGCCGACCCGGCTAACAATCAGGCTACGCTTCAGAATATCCGGTTGTGGGACTGGCATGCACTGCAGGACACGCTACGCCAGATTCAAGAAATCCGCACCTACTACGACTTTCCTGATATTGACATCGATCGCTATAAAATCGACGGCACGATTCGCCAGGTGATGCTTGCGGCGCGTGAATTGAACGTCGATAAACTTCCGGAGAGCAGCCGCAATTGGATTAACGAGAAGCTTATCTACACTCACGGCTACGGCATCACAATGAATCCGGTCAATGGGTTTACGGCGGAAGGGCTGCCCACGCTGATTTTGAGCAATATGCCGGTGCAGAGCACGGTGCGTAGTTTAGCGGTGAAACGTCCAGAGATTTATTTTGGCGAGTTGACCAATACTAATGTCTACGTGAAGACCCGGCAGCAGGAATTCAACTACCCGCAAGGCGCGTCTAACAACCTCACTTCGTATGAAGGCAACGGCGGCATTCTTCTTGGTGGTTTCTTCCGCCGAATGATCATCGCGCTCGATCAAAGCGATCTCGCGAAGCTACCGTTCAGTGATGACGTGAACAAGAATAGCCGGCTGCTGATGCGCCGAAACATACGTGATCGCGTATTGGCGTTAGCGCCGTTCCTCACCTATGATCCAGATGCGTACATCGTGCTCGACGACGATGGCCGTCTGTCCTGGATTATGGATGCGTTCACGGTTTCAGACAGCTATCCGTACTCGACCCATTATCGTCTCGATAACAATTCCATCAACTACATGCGCAACAGCGTCAAGGTGGTTGTCGACGCCTACGATGGTACGGCCACATTCTACGTGTTCGATCCGGATGATCCGATTATCGCAGCCTATCGCCGCATCTTTCCGAGCCTGTTCAAGGATGCGGCCATGATGCCCCCGGGGCTGCGCAAACACGCGCGCTACCCCGAGTTGTTGCTCAAGCTGCAGGCGGAAGTTTACGGCCTGTATCACATGACGGATCCGGAAGCGTTCTACAACCGTGAGGATCTGTGGACCGTCGCCACGGAAGTTGGCATGAGCGAGGGCGGCCAGCAAGTAACACAGGCGATGCAGCCGAACTTCGTCCTGATGAAACTGCCGGACGAAACCGGAGAAGAATTCGTGGAGATTCTGCCCTTCACACCGGCCAACCGAAATAATCTGATTGGCTGGATTGCCGGCCGCAGCGACGGCGCACAATACGGCACTTCGGTGGTCTACAACTTTCCCAAGACAAAGCTGGTCGACGGACCGCTGCAAATCGAGGCGCGAATCGATCAGAATGCGCAGCTTTCGGGGCAATTGACGCTGTGGAATCAGCAAGGTTCGCACGTGCGGCGCGGGGCATTGCTGGTGATTCCAACCGGACGCGCGCTATTGTATGCGGAACCGATTTACCTGCAGGCTGATCGAAGTCCAATGCCCGAGTTGCGCCTGGTGGTGCTCGCGCTGCAAGATCGGCTCGCGTACGGACCAACCTTCGAGTCGGCGATGGCGGCCCTTTTTGGCGGAGCGGTCTCGTCCTTGACGACCTCATCAACGACCTCCGCAGCCGTCGCGGCGGAACCGGCGCGAGGCGCATCAGCGTCCGCCGCATCGCCCCAGCCTGCAGCGGATCTCAACGCGCTCATCGCCGAAGCAGCCAAAGACCTTGCCGACTACCAGCGCCTGACAGCGGAAGGAAAACTCGGCGAGGCTGGACAGAAGCTTGAAGAATTGAAGCGCGCACTCGACAAGCTGAACACGCGTAAAAAATAGTCGGTTGAGCGGCTGATCTATCGCATTACTGCGGTTGATCGTAGTGTGGAGATGACCGGCAAAGAATATGCAACGTGTTTTGTGCTCTTCAGTCTTGTCGGCACTCTTCTGTTGTACGTTTACGTTTACATTTCAACACTAGACCCGAGTCAAATATCTTGTTGAGATTATTGTGGTTCCGTGCCGGTTTCTATAGCGATTCCGCCGGCTCGGCTTCATGCTGTGCGGACCGGCCGTGATCCTTTGAAACCGTAATAAACGATGTAGAGACAGCAAATCGCCGGCAGGGTAAACGAATGGTGGATCCCGATCCGATCCGCGAGGTCTCCAACCAAAACCTGTAGCACGGCACCGCCCACGATCGCCATGATCAGGATTCCAGAACCTTCTCCAGTGAGCGGGCCCCGGCGCATCCTCCATCGCCAACATTGATTCTTCCGGTGTGTTATGCCTTTGCAGAGCGCTCACTGTTCGGTTTCGATCCACTAAGAGCGAAAAACAGGATGTAGAGGTAGCAGAGAGTTGGAATGATCAGGGCGTAGTGGATCCCCTGACCCCAGCTGGTTTCCCCTTGGGTCATTGCCGGATAATGGCTACGGTTGATTAGATCGGCAGCTTGGCCGACTAGCCAGGGAATTACTGCGCCGCCGACAATTGCCATATTCATAATGCCCGAACCGTCACCGGTGAGCGGCCCCAGTTCGGCAATTCCCATCGTGAAGATACAAGGGAACATGATCGAGTTAAAAAGGCCGACCGCCAGAATAGACCACATCGCTAAGTGCCCGTTCGAAAATACCGAAACGGTGACCAGCAGTGCAGCGAGGACGGCGCTGAGAGCGAGCAGCTTCCCCGGTTTGATTTTCTGCAGAAGAGCTGATCCTATAAATCGACCGACCATCGCACCGAGCCAATACAAAGAAATGTACCGAGCCGCTTCTGCCAAGGCCGCATGATAGCGGGCCGCTGCGTCAGGGACACTAGAGGGCGATACCAGGTGACCAATATTGTCCAGGGCCAAGTAATTGGCGATGGAGCTGCCAATCGCTACTTCCCCGCCCACATACACGAAAATGCCAATTGCGCCGAAGATGAGATTGGGGTGTTTCCAGAGGGAATCATTGATCTTTTCTCCGATGTGGCGCTCCGCAGACGCTATTTTAGGTAGCTTAAAAAACGCGATCGCGATGGCCAGAATTAGCAATGCGACGGCAAAGAAATGTACATAGAGCGTAACTACCGCGTCTGCTTCTTGGGAAGTGCTTTGAGTTATTGCTGCAGCCGTCGTACCGAGAATCAGATGAGCGCCGATCCAGGGAAAAATCGCTGTTCCAAACGAATTGAATGCCTGCACCAGGTTCAAACGGCTGGAAGCGGTCCGAGGCGGTCCTAATACAGCGACATAAGGATTAGCCGCGACCTGAAGAATGGTGATTCCTGTCGCTAGAATGATTAGCGCAGAGAGAAAGAAGGGGAACGACGGGATCTTCGCAGCGGGGTAGAAGAAAAGGCACGCGACAACCATCGTTAGCAGGCCAACAAGTATGGCCCGCTTGTATCCGATCCAATCAATGATCTTCGCCGCCGGAATCGAGAAGATGAAGTAGGCCGAGAAGAACGCAGTTTGAATCAGCATGCTGGCGGCCAGTCTTATATTGAACACGTGCTGAACATATGGAATCAGCACATCGTTCAGGGATGTAAGTGAGCCCCACATGAAGAATAGCGTGGTGAGAACCACCAGGGCGCTCTTATAGTTGCCTGAGGGCGCGCCGGTCGTGGCCGTCGTGTTTGGGACGTTCGTTGTCATTGCCATAAAAATTTGCTATGTAGTTGCCAGTTCCTTCTGCATCTCCTCTAAGGTGAGACCTTTGGTCTCCGGATACACAAACAGAACCACGAAGAACTGCAGCACCATCATTACTGAAAAGAAGACGAACGGATAGGCACCGGAAGTCGCAGCCATCAGCGGAAATATGACAGAAATCAATGCGTTCATAAACCAGTGTGAGAAACTGCCCAGACTCTGTCCTTTCGCCCGGACCGAGTTGGGGAAGACTTCCGAAAGATAAACCCAAATGACGGCGCCTTGTGAAAACGCGAAGAACGCGATGTAACCGACCAGGAGCCACACCAGCAGATTCTCGTGGCTGTGGGTGAAGAAGATTGTGGAAACTCCAGCCAGGCATGCCGCGGTCCCGACCGAACCGACCAGCAGAAGCGTCTTGCGGCCGAGCTTATCGATCACTGACATTGCGATCATGGTGAAAGCCAGATTGGTGGCTCCGATCGCAACAGCTTGAATGTTGCCGGAGATTCGACTGAATCCGGCGTGCGCAAAAATGTCGTTCAGGTAATAAAGGATGGCATTGATGCCGGACAGTTGATTGAACATGCCAATACTGACAGCCAGGAAGATCGGGAACGCGTACTTTCTGGTGAACAATTTCTCGGCCGCCTGCTTCTGTTCAACGTCAATGGATTCGACGATCTCCTGGAGATCCAGCTCGTAGTTCTCGTCTCCCGTCATCTGCAGGACTGTTCTGGCCTCGGCCACACGGCCTTTTTTGACCAGCCATCGCGGGCTTCGCGGAATCGTAAACAGCATGACAAAAAATAACGCTGCCGGAAACGCGGCAACCCCCAGGTCCCACCGCCATTCCGCGGCGCCTGCATGGAACAGAGCGATGATGTAGTTTGAAAAATACGCGAGCAGAATGCCGAACACCACGTTGAACTGGAACAACCCTACGAGTCGCCCGCGCCATTTCGCGGGGGCAATCTCCGCGATGTACATCGGGGCCAGCACGGATGAGCCTCCGATGCCGAGGCCGCCGATAAAACGAAAGACCACCAGAGACCACCAACTCCAGGCTACAGCGCAGCCCAGCCCGGAAATCAGGTAGAAGAGAGCCAGGATTCGCAAGCTATCGCGCCGTCCAAAACGTTCGCCCGGAAAGCCTGCCAGCATCGCGCCGAAAACCGTGCCCCAAATTGCGATGGAAACCGTGATTCCCAAGCTCTTCGAAGAGAGCCCGTAGACCTGCGTCAGCGCGCCGGTTGTGCCAGATATGACGGCGGTGTCGAAGCCGAATAGCAGCCCGCCTAAAGCGGCCACTCCTGTGCTCTTCAACAAAACCGAGTTCAGCTTCATGCCGTCTCCAGCTTCCCGATTCTGGTTTCGAGAGATCTTGCTTCAGCAATCGTCCAATCGGGAATTGCGCCTCGGCGGCTGGCGACCAGCGCTCCCACGCGATTGGCGAAGTCGGCAATTTCCGGGGTGGGCCATCCGCTGCCCAGGCCGTGCAGGAAAGCGGCCGCGAAAGCGTCGCCCGCACCGACCGTATCCACAACTTGAACGGGGTAGCCGGGCGCTTCGAGGTATAGCCCGTTCATCAGGACCGTACACCCCAGCGAGCCGCGGGTTACGCACACGCCCGACCATTTGTACAAGGCCGCGTACGTTCGGCAGAACTCCTCGAGCGAACCGTGCCTCGAGCCCAGCATGTGGGCAATTGCCTCGACCTCTTCATGATTCAGTTTCACGATAGTTGCTCGCGACATAAGTTCCTGGATCAAGGCCGGCGTGTACGCATCGGAACGTAAATTCACATCGTAAAAGCGGCGCGCTCCCGTTGCCCGATCAAGAAGATCCGCCGTTAATTGCCGGGCTTGGGGATAAATTTGATGCAGGGTTCCGAAGTAAATCCAATCGACAGGGGGCGAAAATAATTGCTCACACTGTGCCGCTGATAGCTGCGGGAAGTCGTAAGCCGCGGGCCGGTGAAGGACGAACCTCGGCTGGCCATCGCTGGCCAGCGCAACCGAAGCCGTGCCCGTGGGATGATCCTTTTCTATGTGCAGATAATCAGTCGCCAGGCCAAGCCGAGACATACTGTCGACCACCTTCTGGCCCAGTTCGTCCGCACCAACTGCGCTGATGAATGAGACCCTGTGTCCCAGTCTGCTGAGGTGAGCTGAGAAATTAAACGTGGCGCCGCCTAAGTGTTCTTCCTGTCCGACGATATCCCAAAGTACCTCACCGATGCTGATGACGTTCACGCGTAATCCTCGGAGTCCCGTCTGGCGTGCGCATAGCGGCTTGAAATTCTGGCACAGTATACACTCCCGTCCCGGAATTGAAGACGCGGGTGCGGGTCAATTTGCCGCGTAAGCCTCGGTCAGAGACATAGTTTTCAGCGCACTTCTGAGCTGATCAAGCGTGGCAGAGGACTTGAGAGTAACCGTGACGGATTCTCCCGGAAGCACGTCAAAATAATTATCGGAGCTTTCGACGTCCAGATCTCCGAAAGAAATATTAACGCCGCGAGCCAGCTGCGTCGACCGTAACGTGATGGTGTAGCCCCCGCTGGTTTTGCTGAGAGTAGCTTCAATCTTGGGCGCGACGGGCAGTTCCAAAGTGTGCATCACATCGAAGAAGATAAGATTGCGCGATACCCTCTTTCCCGCCACCTCCAGATCGAATACCAGAAAACTTCGATGGGGATCGGCTTTCGCAGTCAAATCTCCCTTATCGAGAGTGAGGTAGATGGCGCTGGATTGCGCGGTGATTTGAATGTCCTTGGTCTGATCAAGCAAGACGCTTCCGGAGAAATCGAGAAGCCGCGTGTGAATTGTTCCGGCGAGCGGCTGCAGTTTGTCCGACACTACGTAGATGTCCACCTTGCCGTCGTGCGAAAAGGGCGAGACTAACAGATCGTCGTAGAATCGCCGGGCATAGTAGTGAAGCGCCTTCCAGCGCCCGTAATAGTCGATGCTGGCCCACGAGGCGACAGGCCAGCAGTCATTCAACTGCCAGTACAGAGAACCCATGACGCGCGGTTTCTGCCGGCGCAAATGCTCGGCGCCGATCTTAATGATCTCAGCCTGCTGCACTTGGCTCAGGTAGACGAATGAGGCAAAATCCTTGGGCTGGCGGTACTCGCGCAACATGTAAGTCAAAATGCGTTCGTTGCCACCCTTGTTTTTCTGGTGTGCCTGCATGACGGTGGAATGAATGTCGAAGTCCTCAGGCTTGTTGGCAAATGCCCGGATAGTGCGCATCTCGGGAAAAGATTGAAATCCATATTCCGTCATGAAGCGGGGAAATTGCTTGGTATAGTCCTCCGCCGGGGCCTGCTGGTGCCATACTGCCCAGTAGTGCATATCGCCGTTGTGCTGATTGTCGGGAACTTCCTCAAAATTGGCGCTGGGAGAACTGGGCCAGTAGGGCACGGGACCGCCATATTGAGCGACGGCGCTCTTGAGAATGTCATCGAACATGACCATATAATCCTGCCAGACGCGATCGCGGATTTCCGGTGAGATGGATTCCTTGAATCCCTGGCGGTCGCCCCAGTGGTGTCAACCGGTTTCAACCTCGTTGTTTCCGCACCAGATCACGACGCTCGGGTGGTCGCGGATCCGCTTGATCTGGTCGATGGCCTCTTGCCGGACATTCTCCTGGAAGGCTACGTCTCCAGGAACCATGTCGCCACCAAACATGAATTCCTGCCAGACCATGAGACCAAGTTCATCGCAGATATCGAAGAAATCGTCGGACTCATAGTATCCGCCGCCCCATTCGCGGAGCATATTCATGTTCGCATCGCGGGCGGCCTGGAGAATTTTCCGATGAATGTCCGGAGTGACCCTGTTGGGAAAGCTGTCGAACGGAATGACATCCGCCCCTTTGCCGAACACGGCGATGCCGTTTATCACGAACTCGAAACTCTTTCCCCATTGATCAGGAGTGCGCCGCAGTTCGACTGAACGCAGTCCGGTTTTCACCTCGGATCGCGCCGCGACTTCCTTGCCGGTGCGGATCACGGCATAGAACCGGTATCGGTTCTGCGCTCCATATCCAACCGGATACCACAACTTTGGTTTAGCAATACGAATCGGGAATGAAACGTGATTCATGCCGGCATCGAGTTGCAGGGTCTGGGTTCCGTCGTTTGTCTGCGCTCCAGAAAGTTCATCGTGAGCCAATGCAAGAGTGGCTGTCGCAGGTTTGGCGGCTTCGATGTCAAGGTCGGCTGTGACACTGGCCGCGTCGTTGGTGATTTTCTGTTGCTGGATATGAAAATTGTCGACGCGCAGCGCATCCCAAGTCTCCAGACGCACTGGCTGCCAGATGCCTTCGGTCATGAAACGCGGTCCCCAATCCCAACCATAGTTATATGGAGCCTTGCGAGTGTACGGGGCGGTCGCGATGTTCTCCTCATTTCCAAAATTATGAGTTGAGATCGAGGGCAGCACATAGGGCAGGGACTTGACGTAGGGAAGCATCTTGGTGATTGCGGAATGGAAAACGATGCGGAGCGTATTCTGGCCGGGCTTCAGCAGCGGCTTTGCGGGGATTCGCCAGCGGCGGAACATATTATCAGCGTGGAGAATGGCTTGATCGTTGAGGTAGACTTCCGCAAACGTGTCGAGCCCATCGAACACCAAATCGACGTGATCGTGTCCGAGCGCGGCCGAATCGAATTGAAACGTCGTTTGATACTCCCAGTCGGTCAGGCCGACCCACTGCAAACGGAATTCGTTGTCCCGATCGAATGGATCAGGGATGAGACCATTGCGCAGCAGATCAGTGTGCACCACGCCCGGAACCTGCGCGGGGTACCATTGCTTTATGTCGGAATTGTCGGTATTTCCGACGGCACGAAACTGCCAGCCCGAATCCAGAGTTCGGGAAGCGGGCTCGGCGGCAATCAACGGCAAGGCTCCGATCAGAGAAAAAAAGAAGACCACAGAAAAAACGGCAGCCGCGAGACGGCGAAATAATCGCAGCCCAGTCAGTCTCATAGGTAGGCGCTCCCAAATTGTGAGTTGCCAGAAATTTACATCCTCGGGCGTCGGCAGGTCCACTGGCTCAACAAACGCGGCTCAGCCCGACATCAGCAGACTTGATTGGTCGGAGCAAAGCGCTGCCCCGCCGGCAATGCCCGCATCCGCGCCGTAGTGTGCCTTTAGCAGAGGAATCTCTTGGCAGCGCGAGATGATGCAGTACTTCGCGAGCCCCTTAGCGATGTCGCCAAAGAATGGAGCCAGCATGTCCGCCACGCCGCCGCCGAGGATCACTACATCCGGTTCCAGGAGATCAACAATGTTGCTCAACCAAAGCGAAAGCAGCTCGACAGTTTCCTGCAAAACCCCCTTGGCGAGTGGATCGCCCG
>Ga0206817_1001_pt3 | contig 84801 bp, 81 predicted proteins | sample Alteio_BWOrgCont_89_FD_152873 | JGI IMG/M metagenome (GOLD analysis project Ga0206817, IMG submission 152873) | Enriched cells from forest soil in Barre Woods Harvard Forest LTER site, Petersham, Massachusetts, United States -... | ecosystem: Environmental > Terrestrial > Soil > Temperate forest >...
TTCCAGGGCGGCACGGACGGGGCCACGCCCGCAGGCGGGGTGGTGTTCGACAAGCAAGGTAATCTCTACGGGGCCACGCAGCAGGGCGGCGGAAGCAATTGTTCTCCGATGGCGGCCTGCGGTACGGTCTACCAACTTGCTCCACCAGCCAAGCAGGGCGATCCTTGGACCGAGACTGTGCTTCATGTGTTTCAGGGCAAGCAGTCCAACGACGGCGAGTTCCCCTCGGGCGGCGTGATCGCGGACACGTTGGGAAACATCTACGGAACCACGGCCTACGGCGGCACCGGCGATTGCGTGCTGCTCGGCATCAAGGGCGGATGCGGCACCGTGTTTGAGCTGTCCCCGCCGCAGACTAGAGGCGGGGAGTGGACCTATACCATCTTGTACAGCTTCCCGACCGCCAAGGAAGGATACGTCCCGAATGGCGACTTAGTCTTCGACAGCGCGGGCAATCTGTACGGGGCAACAATATTCGGCGGGGGAAGGGGCACGACTTGCGATGGGTTCTACGGTGGCAATTGCGGAGCGGTCTTTGAGCTGAATCCGCCAAAGACCAAGGGCGACAAGTGGACGGAGAAAGTACTACACAGCTTCGCCGGAGGCACAGACGGTGCCAATCCTAACGGCGGTCTGGTATTGGACACTGAGGGCGCGGTGTACGGCACGACATCGGCGGGCGGCAGCACAGATTGCCAGGGCCCAGGTTGCGGAACAGCTTTTGAGCTAAAACCGCCTACAAAGACGGACGGCACGTGGAAAGAAAACCTGCTTCATGTCTTTACAGATGGAGATGACGGAGCTGGCCCAAACGGCAGTCTGGTCTTCGACGCCAAGGGCGCGCTGTACGGCACGGGGGGTGGAGGCGGTAGCAAAAGTCAGGGTGTGGTATTCCAGTTTGCCAAAGCGAAGAACAGCAACAAGTGGATTGAAACCGTCCTGCATAGGTTCAGCGCTATCGGGGACGCGCCATGCTGCCCCATGGCGAAGGTAACTTTTGACGGCACCGGCAGCCTCTATAGTGTCTCGTTGAGCGGCACGTACTTCCGCGGCACTGCGTTTCGACTAAGACCACCCGCCGCTGGCGGCAGCCCGTGGAGCTTTGCCATTCTTTACGAGTTTAAAGGAGTACCTGACGCCGCCTATCCCGAAGCTGGCCTGATTTTTAACAAAGCTGGGAAGCTCTACAGTACGACGGAAGGCGGTGGCACGGGGACCTGCTCAGGCGGCTGCGGCACAGTGTTTGAGGTCTCGCCCTGAAAGCCCCACGCGTGCGGAATTCTCTGCGAGTGTTTCTACGACGGGCTTCGCAGTCAACTGTCGCAAACAGGCCATTACACTCAAAACCCCGGCGATTCGTGCTTGGGAGTTGAGTTAGCGAAGCCATCCCGCATTGTGGTGTTCGGCTGTGCACCTCGCAATTGTGGTTATTCAGTGCTATCAGTGTTCGAGGCCAATGGGGCTGGCACTCCGGCCTGGAGGTGCGATCCCATACTTTTGATCCAAGAAGCATTGGAGCTGTTCCGGTAGAAGTTCAGAGAGTTCTTGCCAGGTTAAGACCTTGCACCTCGTTCTCAGGTCCGCGATTTTCACGCATCTCATGACAGCAAACCACGCCTCAAGCAGATCCGGTCGACGCGCATCCAGCAGCACGCAGAAACTGAGACCAAGATGGTGTGCGGCCAGGACATTCCGAATGAGCTGATAGGAAACATGTCGACCATTCAGTTTCGGAAGCCGTTCGTCATCAAACACGTCGGTGAAATCCCGATAGGATTCGACGAGTACCGAGCGCTGCATCGGAAAGTCTGTCTCCGTAAGTTTCGATTCGGCCAGCAGCGTCCCCAGTTTCATGTCGATCTCGGTTCGGTCCACGCGTCCACCATGACGCGGGATATGTGCTCGAAATCCGAACTCTGGAACTTCGCCAACTTCGAGTCCTAGCTTGAGCGCCAGGGTCTGACTTTGCGCCACGCCGGGACAGCAGAATATGTTCATCAGCAAGGCATCCGAACTCATCGACGAATCGAGTTCCCTCCACCGCTCATCGTTTTGAGGAAGTGAACGCTTGGCCAGAGTGTGGATTTTTTTCAATCGATGTCTCCATGCGGGCTGATTGAGAATGGATCCGTAGCTGGCGTCGAGGAAATTGCCGTGTCTCCTTTCCTCCACCGAGGACCTATAAACGACCACCGGCATCTCTCCGTAGGTTTTGACGTGAGGCAGCCCGAGTGCGATCGCATAGGCGGCATTTCGTACGCTCAGCTCGCGACGTAACAAGGCTGCGTATCCACTGTGCATGGATCACTTCGGCAGCATTTCATCAATCTTGTACAGAATCCGCTGTGCCATCCTGATCGCCCCTGCGAGAAGGGATTCCGTAGACGGGCTGGCTTTATAGCCGAACAGTTCTGCGGGGTTCTTGAGGTGTCGCGCCACCAGGATCGCGGTCATGATGCCGAGCACTCGCTTGCGCCCCTCATCCATTGCGGCATGGTAGCATAGTTTCGCTTTATATTCGCCTGCGGATGTCAAGCTCGCGTAAGATCAATCTCGAAAACGTGCGGGCGTCACTGGATGCGGTGTGTCCCAAGTGTAGTCTCGTGATTCCGCCCGCCGGGGTTAGGCGCATTGATTTGAGCGCATCGAGTGCCCGGCGTGTGGTGAGCGATTTGTTCCCCGCCCTGGCGTGAGCCCCAGCGCGCACTAAGTCCCCCATATCCTTCGGCGGGCGACACATACTCGGGCAAGTCCGAATCCCGGGGACAATCGACGTTTCTTGGCGCATCTTCTTCGAGGTTATAAACTCGGCCTTCTAGAGCGTCCAGCAGACGGAAACTGAGGCCGGGCAGCGGTAGAATCTGCGCGGGCCGTAGCTACACACGGCAACGAGTTTAAGACCCTTCGCACGGTCGACCTTTTGCGGCTCACCATCACTTCGAAATTGTAGTAGCATTGACGCCCCAAGAATCCTTAGTGTGCGGGAGGCGTGTGTGGTGAAGACTCTGAGAAGTTTCGGCACGATCTTATTGTTGTCAGCGATCACTTGTTTCGGCAACGTGTGCTCAGCGCAGAGCTTGCAGACCTGGAACGGCAGCTTCAATAACGGAAAAGGAGCATTGAGTTTCACTATGGTCGGTACCGACCCATCGCAAACAAACCAAACTACGACGATTACGGCATATTTGGTGCCGATTAAGGTAACGTTCTCGGACAACACGAGCTTTGATCCCGGGCCGCTCGTTGAGACCATAGTGGCTTCTCCAGTGTTATGCGGTGGGAGCGCCCCTTGCACTATAGATTTTGTTCAAGGAGGAATTGACTTGGGGGTTACGCAGTACGGAGATGCATTCCAGCGAGGCAACTTCTGGACCACTGTGCAACCGCACCCTGGGTACCACGTTCTGTTGCAAACTGTAGTGCTGCCGGAACAATTCGTGAACGTATCTAACTCAGACGGTGGGACAACTACCTTCCATGGCATGAAGGTTGGTTGGATTTCCGAGGGATATTTTCATACTTATTTCGAGACCATCTTGCTACCGAACCTGATTCAATCGGGCCAGGTTCGGGCGGACGGTGTCGTGCTGCCAGTCACACGAGACGTTTGTAAAGCGATCAGTACCACGTGCCAAGGCTGGGGGCATCACGGTTTTGTACAAGTGACCGGTTTTAACCCGCAAACGTATGCGTGGTTTTCATATGTTGACCCCAGCGGCATGACGGGTCCACAGGATGTAGACGTCCTTTCCCACGAAGTGGGAGAGTGGATAGATGATCCTCTTGACAATAATCCGTCCGGTTGTGGAGGGGGCGGTACATTGGAGGTTGGAGACCCGTTAGATGGCGCTTTCGAGGGTGGTCCTCCTCACGACTATGCGTATAACGTGAATGGGGTCGTCTATCACCTGCAGGATTTAGTCTGGTTGCCTTATTTCGGAGAGACTCTCGTGACATCGGCTGGTAGACAGTTTAGCTTTCAGGGTGAATCGCTGACGGTATGCCAGAATGGCTCGGCAAGAATTCATCACGGAGGACCGCTACAGGCTCGGCAGAAGCGTTTTCGCTAGATCGATCTTTTTTTGCAAGTTCAAAAAAAGGCTCAGAAAAGCAGCCAGGACAAAAGGAATCTGCACGGTTCAACTAGTCCAACGGGTTCGCAGGTGTAGCGGACATCAGGCGATCGTTCGCTCCGAGGAGGCGTTGAGCAGCAACGGCCTAGGCGCGTCCAGGTTGATGACTGGCGTCGTATGCGTCGAGTTCTTGATCGTGGGCTGACTGCATGTCTTGCAGCGTGAGCAGCGTCCACGACTTCGGTTGGTGGGCACAACCTTGTTCGTACCGTATCACCGTGCGCGTGCTGAATCCCCAGCTGCCAGGCAATCTCGCGCTGTGTCCATCCCAGAGCGCGGCGGAGATCCCGGATGCGATGGCGGAAGGGCAGACCGGCACGGGGCAGCGGTTCCGTTCGAGGGCGTCGGCTCATCCATGCCATAAGATTAAATCATTAGGCGCAAAGGTTTGAACTCGGCTTTACGCACAGTTCGAGTTGCCAGTAGTCGGAGACCGAGTAATATCCCCCTTCAGAGGCTTCAACTTCGGGTCTGACTTGCGGAGTGTGCGTCGCCTGCGTTACGATAAGGGCCTTCCTCCCAGAGGACAGACTGTTTAGTGTCCCTGCGGCCCGAGTTCTGCTCATTTTCAAGCTGCGGTACATGTTCCTTGCTAACCGGAGCCCATCGAGCCGTTCCTCGCGTCGCTGCCGACGCACTTCGTGGGCATGCCGTTACTATTCTCTGGAGGAATCTATGTCTGGCGAATTCCAGGTTGATGGTCACAATGCTGCTGCACTGTTCACGCTGAAGATTCATCGCGGCGACGGCATGTCGCTGGTGGCAATGAATTGGAAGAAAGGCAAGCCACCGGCAAACTTTGTCGGGTTCACCATCGAATACAAGGAACCCGGCAGTGACAAATTCTACGCACTCAAGAATCGGCTGTCCTTCCCGAACGCGAACGCCGCCGATCCCAACCGCTTATCGACCTTGCGGTCGCCGATTCAGAAATTCCGATGGGTGCACTTCCCCCGAAACGCCGATCTGGCCGGTGACTTTACATACCGGGTGAGCCCGGTCTTCATGAACGACCAGAACGAACTCAGCTACGGCGAAGCGCAGGAGGTAAAGATAGAACTGCGCCGCGAAACATATCCCGGACAATTCAATGTCGCATTCACCCGCGGCTTTGTCTCGTCGCAGGCATTCGTTGAGAAATACAAAACGGTGAAGGGGATTTTGCCGGCCACGGCGGCCGCGAGCCTCGGGTTCAAGCCGACGAATCCCAAGGCGCCGGAAGCTCTTGCCTGGATGGGTTTCGAAGCTCATGAAGAAATCCTCGGCGTGCTTGATAAAGCACTCGCTGATATTCACGCGCAGGTTCGCGTGGTGGCCTACGACTTGAATGAGCCGGAAATCGTCGACAGGCTGGTAAAACTAGGATCGCGATTGAAAGTCATTATCGACGATTCAGGAAGCCATAAGACGAAGGGTTCGGCCGAAAACGAAGCGTCGAAACGTCTCATGGCGTCCGCCGGCGCCAGCAATGTGAAGCGAGAGCACATGGGACAACTTCAACACAACAAGTTCATCGCGGTGGACGGCCCTAAAGTGCAGCTGGCGGTATGTGGCTCGACCAATTTCTCATGGCGAGCGTTCTTTGTTCAAAATAACAATGCCGTGGTGATGCAGGGCCCGAACCCCGTCAAACAGTTTTTCGCCGCCTTCGACAACTACTGGAGTAACAGTAACGTCAAAGGTTTTGCCAAAACCGCATCCGTTGCCTGGACCAGTCTCGGCTTGAGGGGTATCGACGCGAAGGTTTCGTTCTCCCCCCACGCGCAGCCAAGTGCTCGCCTGAAATCCGTCGCTGATGATATCGCAAAACAGACGACCTCTTGTCTGCTGTACTCTCTTGCGTTCCTGTACGAAAGCCCAGGGCCCGTCAAGAATGCCATCGTCAAGGTTACGAAAAGCAAGAGTTTGTTTGTCTATGGCATCTCCGACAAGAAGGTTGGCGGCATCATCCTGCAGAAGCCTGACGGCAACCTCGCCCCGATTTTTCCGGCGGCGCTGTCCGGGAATCTCCCGGAACCGTTTAAGTCTGAACCTACGGGCGGTAGCGGAACGCGTATGCACCACAAGTTTCTGGTGATCGATTTTGACAAGCCTACCGCACGAGTCTATATGGGCTCTTACAACTTCTCGTCTCCCGCCGATACCAAGAATGGCGAGAACCTGCTGGTCATTCGGGATCGGCGAATTGCGGTTTCTTATCTGGTCGAGGCTCTGAGCATGTTAGACCACTACCATTTTCGGGTCACTCAGAAAGAGGCAAAGAAGAAAAGAAAAAAACTGGAACTGGCCATGCCTCCCCGGAAACCGGGAGAGGAGCCGTGGTGGCAGGAATATTACACAGTTGCGAGAAAGGTCCGTGATCGCGAACTGTTCGCCTAACCGCGCGGTGTCATGCAGGCGGCATCCGATACACTGCAGGCTGTCGATAACTCGCACGGGCTGCAACCGCAGCCGCCACGATCAGCGTGTCCCTCGTTGAGGGAAATCTTCTTTCGAAGGAGAAAACTATGGGTTGGCGGATGGATTTCGGGAAAGCGACTATCTGATCAAATACTACATAGAGTCGTCGCAGGCCCTATGGGCTTACGAAAACTATGACAATGTTAAAGCGCTCGACAAGGCGGCGGCTCTTATCTGCGAAGCATTGACAAGGCTTTCCGACGATAGATCGTTTTGGGACGAGCTCGCCGCTTTGAGGGGCCCTATAAGCCAGAATCAATCTTCAATTCGAGAGGCTCTCGACGAACTTGATCTTTTTCTCACGCAGGAAGAACAAGTCCTTCGGGAGTACCAACTTCCGGAAGGCGTGCTCAAGAAACTTTTGCGCGATCTGAGCGTGTCGCTCAAAGCCTTCAGAGGCAATCCTGACGCCCGGTTGCTGAACCAGCTTCGCGAGGACGTGCCGAGGCGGCAAAAACGATGTGTGCGGTCTCCAGGCTGTCGCAAGAGAATGCGCAGGACGGGAAAATTCTGGGGATCGGTCTGAAAACTAGCGAGGGGCTTGGTGTTTTGGGGGGCGTTACAACCATCGTTGTCAATGGCGTCACTTCAACCGCTATGCCGATCGCTTTGTGGTCGATCGTGGGTGGAGCAGCATCGAGCCTCGGCTTCCTGGCATGGTTAAAGCACAAGAAAGGCTGATATGCGGCTTTGGAGACCCTGACTGGGCGCGGATCAAGGCAACCACACTGCCATCACCCCGTATCACTCAGTGCCACTTCATCCCATGCCGCTCCACACGCATTCGGGAAAGCCGACCCCTGAGTGTGGAAAAGTATTGACGTTAGTGCGAACGCGATGGTGACGGACAAATCAGCGACATATCATTCCCCTCAATCAGATAGCCATTACATCCACGATTTCACACGCTGGCGGATTGACGCTTGCCCCCAACGCAGAAGCGAGCGGATTTGCACTTGTAAGGCGCTAACCCGTCTCAATTTCCGTGAGTTTTGGTAAAGACGGTGACGGGATGGAAGCGTGAAAATGAACAAAAAAAAATACCCTCACAATTGCCGTCTTTAACGCAGTGTGACGCGAATGTGGCAAGGGCTCCGCCCCCGCCACCCCCGCCCACTTTTGGGCTGAGAGCTGGAGGACAAGCCCTCGGGTTTCGACCGAGCGTCACCGGGGTTCCTGGCCCTACTCAGCCCCGGACCGGAGTGGTCAACCGGCTGCCCGGAATTGGAATCGGACCGCACCCCGCTTGCCCATGCTTTCAACTTCCCCCAATCTGTGCAGTAACACTACTTACCCCCGTATCGTTCATATGCATTTTGGGGGAAGTAACGCCCGCACCAGTGAATAGCTCTTGTGCGCACTCGGTGAATATGTGGCTGCCATCGGAGGCCTCCGTTTTCTCGGTCAATCCAAGAGCCTCTAGGTCCTCAAGCGTGCGGTACACCAACCCATGGGCTAGGCCTGTCGCATATGGGCTGGCCCCATCCCGCAGGGCCCGGATCACCCGCATCCTGGCTTCGGGGATACAGTCGAAGGCCGCCCTTGAGACGAGTGCAAAGTCATCTTCGGTCACCTCCGTGCGTCCCGCCAGCGCGGCGGCACCTCGACCGATTTGAGCAAGCTCTTGGGGCAAGCGGGTATTTCCTTCCGGCGATGGCGGGGCAACCGGTTCATGGTCGCTGCGCGAGCGCGCCACATGGGCGCGGGCTAGGGCAACGAATTCTCCGAGATGAGCGACCCTGACCTCGTACTCAGGCGGGAAAAAGGGACTGGGGAATGGCCGCTGCTTGAAGATTTGGCTGACTCCGTATTTCAAAATTGGTAGCAACAGACGGTGAATCGCTGATCTCAGATCGCTGGCCGCATCTGCCCTTTGCCGCATTGCCTTGATGCCAGCCTCTATGCCTCCCGCTCTTGGCCAGCGCACCTGTACGAACCGCTCCCCAAGAGAACGGAAGACTGAGTAATGCTGGTCGATGTCCGGTGTTGCACCAGTTATGAAGGTGAGTCGGCCCTTCCATTCCCTCTCACTCAAGTTTTCCTCGGTGCCGAACTCGCGGGAGAAGTGGCCGTCGTAAATGCGGCGCAGCTGGGCGAGTATCCGCGCTCTGCTCCGCTCGTCCATCGACAGGATCGTGCTGAAGTCCGCAGCAATCAGAAACCCGTCGCTGCCAATCCGGTGCAACAAGCTGGCGGGCTCGCGTTTCTCCTTGCGCTTCCTCCGGCCCTTTTCTTCGTCCTCTTTCCGCTCGGGAATCCGGCCCGAAACAAACGTATTGGGTGTCACTTCGTCGATGAAGTGGACTGTAGGAAGGCCGTCCAGGCTCTGCAAGATCGCGGTTTTCAGTGAGCCGCTAGGGGCAACGCACATTGCCCAAACCGGCGGATGCTCAGTAATGCGGTGAGCCGCGACGCAACTGCAAATGATCCTCACCGCGTCGATATCGGGCTCGATGTAATCCTGCCGCAACAAACGTTCGACGTTGGCCCATGCCTCAGCATGCTGCTCGGCATTCAATTCATTCGCGTTGCGAGAGGTCATTTGGTGGCTCTAGTGATTGCCCGACAATTGTGTACATACATGTCGTCTCGACTAAGAATGCTATTTGTCGCTGGATCTGGTGCCCGCTGCGGGACGCGTTCCAGCCGTGACTATGCGCCCGACTTCAGTTGCAGGAATTCGCACCAGCCTCCCCAGTTTTACGACAGTCACTTTCTTTTCCCGTATCCAGCGCCGGACACAGGCGGGCGTGATGCGGAGCGAAGCAGCAAATTCTCCGACTCGCAGAAGCGTTTGTTCAGACATTTGTGATGACTCCTCGGTGATGATTCACACAGGAAACTCTAGGGCTACTAGTGGAGACAGAGCAATCTGCAGGAAACTGGCGAGGATAAATTATCGGTAAAAAACCAGCAGAATTTATTACCCATTGACTTTACGAGCCCGGTCGGGATGAAGCTCCTCATATCTGGAGACAAGCTCAGGTGCGTATTTGCGAAGGACTTTCTTCAGACTTCGCATTCCAGCTTTGAGATTCTGCTCGCACTTTGCGGTGTGGGTCTTCCCACATGGGCAAAACTTTCGCGTGGCCTGTCCTTGGCTGTTTCTCTTCGCCTCCAATTGAAATTCAAAGGCGTTGATGAACAACTGACGCTGATGGGGCCGACCGACAGGACGTTTTTGCAATCCCGTAAGGGTCGCTTCGACCCAATCGGCGTCGTAACCAACTTCCTTTAGACGTTGTGCATGCCTGAAAGCCTCTGCAAATGGAAGGGGCTTGTTATTAAAGTAGACCCAGTCAGCCAACTCATGGGCGTTCTTGATAAAACCCAACGCGATATCCATCCTCCGAATGGCTTCGACTTCATCAATTCGCTGAGGGCTTTCTTGAGCGAGTTGGATCGCTTCCATAACCGTGCTGAGAAAGGAATTCCAATTCTCGACAAACGCACGGCCAAGGGCAAAAGTAACAGGCCGGGACGGATCGTTTGGTAGGCCCCAGTCTGTTGGCCATAACAAGTACGACATTGCCACCTCCCGCGCGGCATCCCGTTCTGAGGCATCGGCAGGCGGGCCGGGATGCGCCCGTCGTTCGCTGCGTCCAGCTAGCCGACTCTCAAGCGCAGTCTATCGCACTCAGTAACAATGGGTACAACGTGTAAATCATACTTGCAAATAACCTATCGTTAGGTTTATAGTGACGATGTATGACGAAGGTGAGCAAAGCGGCGAGCGTGATGGGCCGCAAGAGCGCGAAGGTTCGGCAAGAGAAGTGGGGAAAGAAGGAATTCGTGCGCCGGATGCAGGAGTGGGGCAAGCTGGGCGGCAGACCTAAGGGAAGCGGCAAGAAGGCAAAGAGAGCGAGGTGAATTGTGAGTATCTACAAACGTAAAGATGGCACGATCTACTGGTACAAGTTCATGTGGCAGGGCCGCATGGTGCGGGAGTCCACGAAGCAGGGCAACGACAAGGTGGCGCGTCAGATGGAAGCAGCGCACCGCACATCCCTGGCGAAGGGCGAAGTGGGTATTCGTGACAAGAAACCAGTGCCAACCATGCGCTCATTCTGCGAACAGCGGGTAGAGCCGTGGGCAAAATCGACCTTCGAGCAGGCGGCCCCTAAGACTTGGCTTTGGTATTGCTTCGGCATCAAATCACTGAAGAACTCCGCCACACTAGGCAATTTGAAGATCAATGAGATCGGGCCGGAGTTGGTCGCGGAGTTTGCTTCGGAGCGGCAACGGGATGGATTACAGATTAGTTCCATCAATAGTTGCTTGCGAGCCTTGCGCCGTGTGCTACGCCTTGCAGTGGAGTGGCGTGTCGTCGAGTCGTCCCCGAAAGTGAAATTCCTCAGCGGCGAGCACCGGCGGGAACGGGTAATCAGCGCGGGCGAAGAGGCGTTGTATCTCGCCGCTGCTTTGCCGCTCTTGCACGACGTTTCCGTTGTGCTTTTCGACACCGGGATGAGGCCGGAAGAGTGCCACAGCTTGCGATGGGATAACGTCAACTGGGATGGTGGCCGAAACGGTACTGTTCTAGTCGCAAAAGGAAAAACTGAAGCAGCCCGCCGTATGCTTCCCATGAGTCCGAGAGTCCGCGTAGTGCTAGAGAATCGGTGGAAGCTCGCTGGAAAGCCAAGCGAGGGTTGGGTTTGGCCAGCACAAACGAAGGACGAACATATCAATCACGACAGCTTGAAGCTTCAGCACAGGAAAGCTCTGAAGGCTGCCAAGCTTCGTCCCTTTGATGTGTATTCAATTCGGCACACGTTCCTCACTCGTCTTGGAGAGAGCGGCTGTGACGTGTGGACCCTTGCGCGAGTTGCGGGCCACTCTAACATCAGCATCTCACAGCGATACGTTCATCCGTCCGAGGATGCGGTTTTGAATGCTCTTTCGCGGCTGACTGGGCACAATTCTGGGCACACCGCCGAAACCGCGATTCCTGGCGGATCAGGAGAACTGCTGCTAAGCACAGCTAATCATGAGGGTTAAGTGGTGAGCGCGGAAGGAATCGAACCTTCAACCTACTGATTAAGAGTCAGTTGCTCTGCCAATTGAGCTACGCGCCCTTCAACAACTTACGGCGATTGCGAGGCCGGTTTTGCACTAATTTTGCACCGTTCTGCTGTACTGGCTTGCCTGGAGGCAATGCGGCTGTTTCCACTCGTTGCATAGCGGCGGTCACATCGGCAGTTGAAACGATATGGTAACGATCAAATACTGCGCGCGTTTTATGGCCTGAAATCCGCATCGCAACTCGCTCTGAAACGCCAGCGTTCACGAGGTTGCGAATCGCCGAGCGCCGCAAATCGTGAACGATCAAACCATTATACCGATGCCAAGCGTATCCGTCCTTGGGCTCGACCAATTCCCGCTTTCCTAGCCCGACGGTGGCGCAGGCGCGCGCCCATTCCGTTCGAAGGTTGGTATCCGTGAAAACCCTTCCAACCTTCGGCTCCGTTTCCGCCAACAAGATGACAAGCACACTTGGCAAAGGTACAACGCGTGCTTCGCCAGTCTTGGTCTGATCGTCCTCCAGCCGGATCAGCCGCGCATTGAGGTCAACTTGCGACCATTCGATTGACATCGCTTCGCTTAATCGCACACCGCACCAATACAGGAAGAGAATCAGCGGACGCAAATGGCTCGGCAAGGCACGTACCAGTTTTTCCAGCATTGGAACCTCCAGAAACCCTTTACGCGCTGGTGGCTCTTTGAGAAGCCGAATCTTCGGCACCTGCTGAATCTTGTTGTCCTCGCGTGCGATGTTGAGCATTCGCCGTAGACACTGGAGGCTTCTGTTAATCATCGCTGGGCCCGCCCCTTCCGCCGCGCGCTTGCGTGCAAATTCTCGCGCCGCATCTGTCGTGATTCGGCTGGCTGATACACCAGGGTTATCGGCTTTGAATCCGAAGAAGTCGTCAAGTTGTTTCAGGCCAACGATGGTTTCTGTTCCATCGGCTCGCACCTCTAACGACTTGTTACCACGTGCCGTGTAGTCGTCGAGCAACGCTCTCCGCAAGTCGCCGTAAGTGATTTTCTTGAGGTCGGTGATCGGAGCAAGTCCACGGTCGCGATCCCCCATGAGCCGCCGTAACTCTCCAAGCGCCTCTTGCTTAATCTCAGTCTTGGTGGAAACCCGAATCTGTTTTCCGTTCTTGTCGTAGAACTGGGCATACCAGTACCGGCAACCCTGACGTTTCAGAAGCGAGCCTTCTCCGTGCGCGCGTTTTGCCATGCCGATCTCCTTTGCACCGACAAATCTATTGCTCTCAGTGCAAAGTTCCAATGGCACGATCGTACCGTAGTTACCCGACCGGGGCATTTCCAGAAAACTGGTATAACAGCCAGCGAAATAGGGATAACAATCTAATTGCGTTGAGTTACTTTGGTAATTTATAGTGATTTCACTGGAACCTTGCTGGACGCGGCCAAGGCGCTTAGCCGCGAACAGGAAACTGGCAAGGGCTACTCCAAAGCGCCGTAGTGCGTGGCGCGGAATGCGCGCCCGTGAGCGGTCGCCGAAACGGTCACCGATTTCCAAACACAAAGGAAGTCGTGTGCCTATACCTGCCAACAAAAACCAGCACAAGGTATACCGCCCTGAAGTCGATCCACGCCTGTATGATCTAAAGGCTGCGGCTAAATACCTTTCGTCTACCGTGTGGTTTCTTCGCCAGCAAATATGGAATCGGCGAATCTCATTTCTCAAACTCGGCAATAAGTATGTCTTTGACAGAAGCGATCTCGATGCCTTTGTCGAGCGACAGAAAGTGGTGTCACGCGCGTGATGGCTACAACTACAACGGAAACGCCCTAGGCCGGAGTACTGCGATGATCGAGGGAGTTATGAAGGCCGGAGGAGTACCGAATGTACCGAAATGCGCTGAGAAAACTGGAGTGCAAACGGCAGCGTAAACAATTGAAAGAGCGAGAGAAAAAGATGGTCAGGGAAGGAGGATTTGCACCTCCGACCCCCTTTTACCGAACTATCGCAGTACAAACTCAAGCGCTTTAACTGGTGTCGCTTAGGGATCAGCAAACCATCTTTTCTCTCCCTCAGTTGTACCGAGCCTCTGTCTTGCCGACATTCCCTATGCGGTGACCTTTGGTTATCGCCGTGAAAGCGGGATGGCCAAATGTAACTCTAACAAACTACAGGAACACGGACGCACTGGATGGCGTTCTAGGAGCAGCAAGAAACACCTTATTGTGTCCCCGGTGTGTCCCCAGCCTTTTAGAGATTCTGGACTTCCCTGCCCGTTTCTGACTCTCTTGAGACAATGGTGGAGCGCAGCCTTTTCAGGGCTAGAATAAACAGTGATTACAGCGACTTCGTGGCACGGGTGGCGCTAGAAGTTGTTGATAGTTCCTGGTGGAAACAGCAACTGCGGGTAAAAAGTGCGGGCAGCATGCTGCAGTTTTGTGACTACGAGGTCCGAAATCGACCGCACACGGGCCGCACAAATGGCCGCCGAAATTCGGTGCCCGTCTTACTGTCGCCACGTCACTGCCTTAGTGGAGATCTGGGGAGGACGTTGCGGATCGCGAACTGCTGCACTGGCGATTCTTCCACGTGGGCGCCTGTCGAAACCGGGCACTCGCTCCCGTGAAGTACTTTCGCGGTCATACAACCCGGCAGCAACTGATCGAACGTGTAACTATAAGACGGCATTATGATCAGGTAGGCTTTTTCCACCTGGGCTGTCTGCAGAATTACCTGAGCTGGGTCGCCATCGACCAACATGCCTCGGATGGCAAGGCCTTCCAGTTCAAGTGCGAGAGAGTGGTCCAGGTTTTTCTCGGCCTCTCTAGTCATCTCCGCGAGCATATCCCAAGCAGCGAGCTCAGGGTCATCCTGCGGCACCAGGCGGTTTATCATGCAACACCTTGGGATCCGGTTAAGCTAGGGCAGATAGAAGCGGAGCGACGTGTAGACCACGACGTCGCAGCCTTGGGGCGTTCTACCTATACCGCTCCATAGGTTGCGATGTATGTACACGACCTGGTTCCCCTGTTCGATCCTGCCAAACTCGCCCGATAGAGGCGATACCAGTAACCCACCGTCGCCTCATAGATGTTGCGATTCGCCCCGCCGCACGCATTCATCGCCACTTCGTTTGTGCAGCTGGCTTAACTGACCGGAGGAGAACCGTAGCCCGCAGCGGTTCCAGTGGGTGAGACAAATGCATCCCGGCCCGCGTACTCATCTCCGCCATATGTGTACAAATCAAGACGACTTGTGTGGTGATATACAAGTCCTGCGATGAACCTAGCTTCGCGCAGTGGACGCAGCGCCCCGGTTGTCGGATTTATAGTGGCATCCGGCAGTCCGGAAGAACCATAACGTCCGATGCCTTGGCCCAGGAGGCCTTCCAGCGACACGTCCAATCTTCTGTTAACAAACGGCATTAGCGCACCAAAGCCAACGCCATAGCCTTCGGTGGTGTTTGTATGGCCATTCGTGGTTGCCGTTGATGCGATTCGATCCCGGAAGAACCGGCCCAAGGCTTTGATTTCGAAGTGTCCCCAGCCGGGTTCAAAAGCTACCTTCGCCAAAAGGTCAGGGGCTAACGCTGCGGCATCCATTTCCAGCAGCACGATCGCAAGGGGAACCGTGACATTGATAGCCAAGGCTACAAGCGCTACAGCGCCGGCGCTGCTCGCGCCCAATATCGGTTCGAGAACGGCGAGACCAAATACCGGCGTGGCGGATGTGGCTAGCATCAGGCTATAAATAATCGCTGGGGTTCCACGCAGCGAGGCAATTTGTTTAAGTGCGATCCAGGCGATAACGAAGAGACCTACATGCGAAAGAATCAATGCCAGAACGAGACGGCCTTGCCCCAACAACAGGTCCCGAGGAATACCTGTCATGCTTACGAATAGTGACGCGGGCAAAGCAAAGGAGAGAGCCAGCTTGCTGAAACCCGCGGCTTGGTCTGCGTCAAAGGTATGGCGCTTGCCGGCCAGATAGCCCAGCGCAAGCACGAAGAATATTGGGAATAGCGCTCCCACGATGTTACTGATGTTCATACGGCACCTTTTTGGCATTTGCCTAAAATTCTTTATGGCCTACGCGAGGGCTGTTTCTCCCTAATCTTGCTAACCGGTGCTCGGGTTGAGTCGAAGCAAATGGTCATATTATTCAGCTGGCGTTTGCCACATATGGGTGCACCATCTTCGCCGGATCGACCACCCGCTCGAATTCGTCTTCAGTTACAAATCCCAGCTTTAATGCGGCCTGCTTTAGGGTGAGATCGTTATCGAGCGCGTAGTGCGCAATTTTGGAAGCCTTGTCATATCCGATCACTGGCGATAGAGCGGTTACCAACATCAGGGAGCGGTCCACGTATTCCTTGATCTTTTTCAAATTCGGCTTAGTGCCTTCAACCAGGAACTTGCGAAAGTTCGTGCAGCCGTCACTCATGATGGTCACGGAATGGGCGATGTTGAAGATGATGAGAGGTTTGTAGACATTCATTTCCAGGTATCCTCCGGCACCACCAAATCCGACGGCTACATCGTTCGCCATGACTTGCACAGCGATCATGGTCAACGCCTCGGCTTGTGTCGGGTTCACTTTGCCCGGCATGATGGAAGAACCCGGTTCGTTTGCCGGAATGATCAGTTCGGCGAAACCGGCGCGCGGGCCGCACGACATCAGTCTGATGTCATTCGCGATCTTGTAAAGCGAGACCGATAAGGTACGTAGCGAACCTGATAGCTGAACCAACGCGTCGTGTGCACCCTGTACCGCATATTTGTTTGCTGCGCTGAGGAAAGGAAGATTCGTTAGCTTCGCGATTTGAGCCGCGGCGGCTTCGCCGAATCCAGGAGCTGCATTGATCCCAGTCCCTACGGCAGTACCACCGAGAGCGAGTTGGTAGACGCCCTTCAGGGCATCCTTGATGCGGTCGAGATTGTCGCTCAACATGCCGACGTAACCTGACCATTCTTCACCAAGAGTGATGGGAGTCGCGTCTTGCATGTGGGTGCGGCCTATCTTGACGACGTCCTGCCATTCTTTCGACTTTGCTGCAACGGCGTCCCGCAGTGCTCCTGCGGCAGGCAGAAGTCTTTCCTTGACATTTACCGCTGCCGCTATGTTCATCGCAGTAGGAAACGAATCGTTGGACGATTGAGACATGTTGACGTGATCGTTAGGATGAACAGGTGTCTTGCTGCCCAGCGGTGTGCCCGCGAGCTGACAGCAGCGGTTGGAAATCACTTCATTCACGTTCATATTGAATTGCGTACCGCTGCCGGTCATCCACACGTGCAAGGGAAACATGTCTTGGTGCTGGCCAGCGAGGATTTCATCGCACGCTTGAACAATCAGCCCGTATCGTTTGTCGTCCAGTCTTCCGCCCGCGTGGTTCGCACGGGCGGCGCCTTTCTTCAAAGTGGCATAGGCGGCGATCATCTCCCGCGGGATCAGATCATGACCGATACTGAAGTGTTCGAGCGAGCGCTGGGTTTGCGCTCCCCATAGCTTGTCGCTTGGTACATCGACTTCGCCAAGGCTATCGGTCTCTTTGCGAATACCCATAACCATTAGGTCGCTGGTTGCGGCCATTGCTTTTACTCCTTCTCAAATTTGTTTTGTTCGGGCCAACCTCATGCCTGCCATCAAGCAGGCGTCATCGACGAGTTTCACGCTGCGTCTGGCACGAACTGGGTATTCGCGCCTTCTTTGAAGATGACGTAAGCGCGTTTCCAGGGTTCGTCATTGATCAGGCGCCATTTGTGGCCTGAACCGGTGTGATCCTCGGCCAAGAGCACGTCACCCGGACGGAGGGTAAACGTCTCGCCGCCTACTGTCGTAAATTCCAGCACGCCGGACAACGTAATGACGTACTGAGGAATAGGGTCATTGTGCCAGTCAAAAGTGGAATGTGGCGGCGTTTCCTTGAAGTGAATCGATTGCGCATCCACCAATTTGCCTCCGTTGACACTGCCGGGAATTACGTGTGAGCTCCCATCAGGCCCCGTGTACAAGCGATAAGCGCGAATCATTTTCGGTCTCCTTGATTGTGATGTTGTTGATGTTCAATACTGCCGCCGTTGCTGCGCGCACACGCTGGCACAAATCGGGATTGTCGATCAGAGACTGCCCGTAGGAAGGAATCATGTCCTTCAACTTGTCCGCCCATCCTGCACTTTTCAGCTTGCCCCGGAAGCAGCGCTCGATCACCTGAAGCATGATCCAGACTGCCGTTGAGGCACCCGGCGAGGCACCGAGCATCGCAACAATGGAACCATCCGACGCGGTAATGAGCTCGGTGCCGAATTCCAGGATGCCACCGTGGACTGGGTCCTTCTTGATGATCTGCACGCGCTGTCCGGCCACCTCCACCTTCCAATCCTGCTCGTTGGCATTCGGGTAGAACTCGCGGAGCGCAGCGAAGCGTTGCTCAGAGGACTCCCGAACCTGGCCGACTAGATACTCTTCAAGTGCCAGATTGCTCTTCCCGACTGCCAGTAAAGGGAGGATGTTTTCAGGATCGATAGAGCTGAACAGATCCAAATAGGAGCCGTGTTTCAGAAACTTCGTCGAGAAGCCTGCATAGGGCCCGAAAAGCACAGACACTTTGCCTTCGATGTGCCGTGTGTCGAGATGCGGGACAGACATCGGAGGCGATCCGACCGCAGCCTTGCCGTAGACCTTCGCATTGTGACGAGAAGAGACTTCCGGGTTATCGCAGCGCAGCCAAATTCCGCTTACTGGAAATCCTCCATAGCCCCGCCCTTCCGGGATCCCCGATTTTTGCAAGAGAGGCAGGGACCCGCCGCCGGCGCCGATCAAAACAAACTTGGCCTGCACGTATCGGTGCTCGCCGGTCTTTTCGGCCCTGATCTTCACACTCCACGCATTCCCATCTCGCTGCAGATCTTGCACCCGGCTGAAGAAATGAATGGAACATCCATCCCTCCCCCGCAGTGAATCAAGCAGATCCTTTGTGAGTGCGCCGTAGTCCACATCCGTACCAGTCACCATGCGTGTGGCCGCGACCACGTCATTAGGGTCACGCCCTTCCATAACCAGCGGAATCCATTCTTTGATATGCTTTTTGTCCTCGGAATACTCCATCCCGTAATAAAGAGGATGGCTCGACAGCGCTACAAAGCGTTTCCTCAGATAATTCCGGTTATCGACCCCGCGCACGAAACTCACGTGAGGTACGGGATGAATGAAGGACTGGGGGTCTTTTATCGCTCCCTTCGTCGCCAGGTAAGCCCACAACTGACGGGAGAGGTCAAACTCGGTGTTGACCTCGAGAGCCTTGGAAATGTCGATGCTGCCGTCGGCTCTCTGCGGAGTGTAATTGAGTTCACAAAGCGCAGCGTGGCCGGTGCCTGCGTTGTTCCATGCATTTGAGCTTTCCTGCGCCTCACTGCCCAAAACCTCATGAATTTCTATTTTCAGCTTCGGATCAAGCTCTTTCAGGATTACCGCGAGTGTAGCGCTCATGACGCCTGCACCGATGAGAACGACATCCGGGTTAGATCGGTTAGTTGTTACAGAATTACTAGAGCGCGTCATTACAGAGTCTCCTTCATGATTCTCCATTGAGTTTCTTGAGTGCGAAGGGTGCTTTCATTGAAATGGTTCGGGTTGCGAAGACTCTTGGCAATCCACGCGGCTGCGATGCCGACTGCGATGCCAATCAGAGTGTCAAATAACCGCAGGATGGGTTGACGCCACGCGTGCTGTGGACTAATTCCAGCCACAACCATGACGACAGTTGTTGTGATTGAAGTGGTAATGACTTCCCCTGGCCGGCCAATGATGACCAGAATTACGGCACCGATCGCGATCAGGATGGTCATACCCCAGGAACTGAAAGGGAAAAGCAGTAGGTAGCCCAGGCAAAGAATGAAGCTCAGCGACGTTGCTGCAATTCGTGACAAAGCGGAGCGTACGCTGTCCTGGTAGCTTTCACGACAGACAAACACCGTTGCCACCACGGACCACATTCCTCCGAGCAGTTGATCATCGCGGGAGCTGATTGCACTAGTGAGAATCCGAGTGGCCAGCTCGTAGCTCACCAGAGCAGCGAAGGCCAGTCCTGCACCGGAAGCCGTTGCCCAACCGATACGCTGAAGCCCGTTTGTTTCTTCGCGATGTAGTGTGACCCTTGTCATGACACCAAACCCTTTTTCTCCGCCATGTAGCGCGGGTTGCTGCTTAACTGCCCATTCGAAGCAGCTAACAGCCTTCCATTACTCCAGCGAGAGAGGGGTCCTGCCGGAGTGCTGCGGTTGAGTCAGATGATGTTGTCTTCGCGAGTGAGACTCTTATGACATCCTGCCGCAGCAAATACAAAGAAACACCAAAGAGGACAAGATCCTTCATCAGAAATGCAACCCTCTCGGTCATTGCAGGGAATCCGCCGGCCGATGCGGCCCAACCGCCGGGTATGAAAGGAATGATTGTCGAGGTTCCGAGCATAGAGAAACAAAAGCCGAGAGCCCCGAGAATCCCCGCCTTCTTGTTCCAGAATCCGGCGAGCAATAGTGCTCCGAATAGCCATTCCGAGGCGCCAAGAAAGTAGGTTGCTCCACGAATGCCGAAGACGGGGTACAACCAGAAGATGAGGGGGCCGTGACTGATGTAGGGAATCAAAGCCTGCGCCTCATAACCGAACCATTTCTGATATCCAAAAAACAGGGCAATGATGACCATCAACGCACGAAGCAAATGGTAGTCAAGGTCTTTCTTGAGAATGCCGACCTTAATCAAACTTCTGATGATGAAATTCAAAATGCCCTCCATTGAACCGGCAATGACAGGTCGTCCGTCTTCCCATTCGGCGCTTCGTCACAGCCATCCGCTTAGTGCATCGAGGAGCAACTGGCCTTCCAAATACAGCGGCACCCTTCGGAGCTATCCAGGGCGGCCTTTCGCAGCTGGATTCAACGTGCTGACAGTCGCCACTGAGAAAATTACGTCAGCGCTCCCATTGGGGTCGTTCTGATGCTGGTTGAGATAGCGACTCCGTGACGCGATTTCGACTCAGATCACTGTCCATAGCCTGGCTTGATGAGCCGTATGGTGACCACTTGGGATTCGGGCTGATGCCTCGCGGATAGTCACTTCAGCTATGCGCAAAGTGACATAAGCTCTGTCGGTGCATTGATGAGTGTCTTTATGTCGTCCTATGCGCGGCGAGTCTCATCACGACAGCGTTTCACCTTCGTTCCTGGCCTGTGCACTACGGTCTTTTCGAATCAATTGTTAAAGCAATGGAATTGGAATCAGTGTTGCAAGATACCTGACATGTCAAATGTGGCTTGCACAATCCCCCGGTCCCTGGAAATGGCTCTCGACAGGTACATCGAACATACGAAACAGTCAGCCTCAGCTGTTGTGACGGAGGCCCTATCGCAGTTCCTGAATCATCCGTTGCATACGCTGTTCCAGGTATCTACTTCAGGCGCTTTAGTGAAGGGCGTTTATCGGAGAGCTGTGTCAGTTGAGGTGTTAAAGCAGCACGGCGATTTCGGCCTGGGAACTTTTGACGATCTCGACGGGGAAATGGCAGTTCTCGAAGGCCGTGTCTATCAGGCCCGAGCTGATGGAACGGTTCGTGAGGTTCCTGACATTACGACCGCTCCGTTCGCAGTTATTACAACGTTTGAGCCGGATGCAAGAGGACAGATTCCGTGCGTTGAAAACTTGAGCGAGCTTGTTGTTCAGTGTGACCAATACCGGAAATCAGACAATCTTTTTTGGGCGATCCGCATCGATGGTCACTTTGATTATGTCCACACCCGGGCAGTGCGGGCAACAAACAAGCCTTTGGCTCAAGCAGCAGCGGTCCAGCCTGAATTCAGGTTTCACCAAAATGATGGGACCCTCGTCGGAATATGGTCTCCGGCCTTCTCAAGTGCTTTCAGCGTACCCGGGTATCACTTTCATTTTCTCTCCTCCGACCGCAAGAAAGGTGGTCATCTGCTCGACTGCACCGGACGCAACCTTACGGTGCAGGTTGAAAGACTAACTGAGTTTCATATCTCGCTCCCTGAATCGGAAGACTTTCTGAAAGCCGATCTCTCCAAAGATCCATCTGCGGAGCTTTCTTCCGCTGAAGGAATACATAAATAAGGAGGCAGCATGTCGGTGGTAATGAATGGAGCGGAACTGAAAAGCGGCGCGGATGTCGTGGTACGCACGCTTGAGGAGCGGGGTGTTACGCACGTGTTTGGCGTCTCAGGCGGCAAGATCGACAAAGTCTTCGATTCACTTCTTGACTCCACGATCAAGACGGTCGTCTGCCGCCATGAGCAAAATGCTGCGTTCATTGCAGGCGGCATCGGCCGCATGACTGGCAAGGCCGGCGTTGCCCTCGCGACCTCCGGGCCTGGCTGCTCGAATCTGGTCACCGGCTTGGCGACGGCCAACTCCGAAGGCGATCCCGTCGTGGCACTGGGTGGTGCCGTTCCGGTTCCCGACAAATTAAAGCAGCTTCACCAGACGATGGATTCGGTCAGTCTGTTCAAGCCGGTGACGAAATTCAGCGCGGAAGTATCTTCGCCGGCATCGGTGTCCGAGGTGGTAACGAATGCATTTCGCGCGGCAGAATCCGGCCGACCGGGAGCGGCATTCGTAAGCCTTCCCAAAGACATCATGATGGACCCTGCGCAATGCGATGTGATCCGCGGGCCTAAGTACGCTGCCGCTGGACCCGCCGACTGTAGCGCGATTAACGAAGCAGCGCGCTTGATCAACCGGGCAAAAACACCCGTGCTTCTGCTCGGCCTACTGGCGAGCAGGCCGCAGAACGCGACGGCGATCCGGGAATTTGTCCAGAGTGTAAAGCTTCCGGTAGTCGGAACATTTCAAGCGGCGGGAGCGGTCTCAAGACCTCTATTCGACTATTTCGCAGGCAGAGTTGGAATAGTAGCAAACCAGCCTGCGGACGAACTCCTTCGAGTTGCCGATCTCCTGATCACTGTTGGCTACGACCCCGTCGAATACGAACCGGCAGTATGGAATAAAGGACAAAAACGTCCTATTGTTCACATCGATGTGCTTCCAGCCGATCTCGATAACTCCTACAGTCCAACGATCGAGTTGCAAGGAGACATTTCTGCGACACTGGCAATTTTGACGCCTCTTGTCTCGCACTCCAGCCTCGCCCCAGAAATCAGTCGTCTTCTGGTGAAGATCGAAGAAGACCGCGAGGATTTGGCACTAGTTTCGGAGAATCTTCGTGGAACGCCCATTCATCCCCTGCGACTGGTTGCTGAATTACAGAAGTTCCTCACACCAGATGTGACCCTCTGTTCTGACATGGGCAGCTTTCACATTTGGATGGCGAGACACCTCTATAGCTTCCGCGCACGGCAAATTCTCATCAGCGATGGTCAGCAGACACTTGGAGTCGCACTTCCATGGGCCATTGCCGCGACTATTGTGCGACCTACAGAGAAGGTTCTATCCATTTCGGGCGATGGCGGATTTCTCTTTTCGGCTATGGAACTGGAAACAGCCGTACGCTTGCAGTCACACCTGGTCCACATGATTTGGATCGATGGCAGTTATGACATGGTCGGTGTGCAAGAAGTCAGAAAGTACGGGCGCACATCGGGGGTACAGTTCGGCCCCGTCGATCCAGTCAAGTATGCCGAGGCCTTCGGCGCCAATGGATTCATGATTCAGTCGCCAGATCAAATTTCGCCTGTGCTCAAAAAAGCGTTTGACACTCCAGGACCGGTTCTTGTTGGCGTGCACGTCGATTATCGCGACAACCACAAACTCTTTGAGCAAGTCACTGAGGACAGCATTAACTGACAAATTATTGAATAACGAACTTCATCATTCTTGCCAGATTCTGGGCTATACGCCCGAAGATGTTCGGATCGAGGTAGGGTGGCGCCGACGCTTTCGGATATTAATCACCCTCGGTCTCCTAGCGTCATAGCGCGCTAAAGACTCCCAAGGCTTGCGCCACCATCAACAAATAGCGTCTGGCCAGTAATGAAAGCCGCTGGATCCCCAGCAAGGAAGGCGACCGCTGCAGCAATTTCGGTAGGTAGCGCAAACCGTCTCATCGGTATTCTCGCCAGATAGCGGGCCTCGCCTTCACTGCCGGGTGGATTGTTGGCGCGAAACAAATCTGTTTCGGTTGGGCCCGGAGCCACAGCATTTGCGGTGATTCCGTCAGCCGCCAATTCTATCGCCATAGTTCTCGTGAGACTTTCTAACGCAGATTTGGCCGCAGCATAACTGGCACGAAATGCCAACCCACGAGTCACCAGGCTAGTGATGTTAATGATGCGGCCGAAGCGAGCTGCGCGCATAGCAGGCAATAGCGCATTTGTGAGTTGTAGCGCCGGACGTACATTCAAATCCATCACGACCGTGAACATCCCTGGGTCAACATCGGAGATATTCTCGTGCCGAGCAAGGCCCACATTGTTAACGATGCCGAGAACGTTTGGTCGTCTCATCAAATCGTCGGCTAGAGCTTGGGTCTTGTCTCGGTCTGCAAGATTGGTCTCAATGAACTCACCGGGAAACGACTCGGGCGCATTGCGCGCAACACCTATGACGCACCAACCAGTATCCACGAGAGCGTTTGCGGCGGCGTTACCAATTCCTCTCGACGCGCCTGTGACGACAATAAACTTTTTCATTATGACACCTTGCTCAGAACCTGATGTCCAGCCACGAGGTCCAATAATTGATATTCTTCCCCGGTGCAGCCTGCTTAATAAAACCGCCGGGAAAGAAGTGCCCGAACTCCGTGAACCAGCCCAGGTTACGAGTCATCTGCCAGTGCACTTGAGCAGAACCTTGCGTCGCGATGTAGCGGGCGTTACTCCTCAAACCAGGCACGATGACATCGCCGGATATGTTGTATAAGCCATCTCTCGTGCTCTCACGCCAGTAAAATGCTGGGTTGAAGACCAACGAAACAGATTTGCTCAGATTCAGGTCCGCAGAAGGCTGCAATGCGACCAGGTTGCGCCTCGCAAATAGTTCCGCATAAGTGAAATAAGGGCCTTTTTCGTATATCGAGTTAAGAGTGCCCAGGGTGCGCCTTGATGGATTTGATCACCGCTAAGGGCGAGAGCGCGAAGGCCGAACCTCGGCTTCAACGGAACCGAGTCGATGCGATAACCATGCTCTGTCGAAAGCGCCCATGCGCGAATCGCGTAGGATCGAAAGCTACCGAACTGGAAGGAAAATTCATCGTTGTAATCCCAGTGCTCAGTGTTTCCCCACAGCCGTGTGCCGATTGTCTCCCTCTGTTCTCGGCCCGTCCCCTTTCCATCGAAAGGTACACTCTTGTTATCGAGACCCATGTAATAGAGATCGATGTTCCCACGCGGCAGAAATCTAAATGGATGGACTGCATAAGCCGCCCAGAAGCTCTCCGCATGGTTAGGCGGATCGCCGAAGGAGCCCATATTGTCGAGGACTGGTCTGAGCGCGAGTAGATCAACAGTCCAGTCTCCGTGCACCCAGCTAAGACGAGCTCCATCGAGGCTGCGGCGGATATTGCGGCCGTCACGCGTCGAAACGAGATTCTCTGACCCGAGCGCGGCCTCCTGACGTCCAGCTCGTAACGTCAGGCTGTAGTGTCCGGAATTCCACAGACCGAGATCGACGAAGCCTTGATGGACGTATATCGTTTCTTCGTCGAGTCCGGGCCGTGGACCGCCGTTCCTCCCGTTTATGAGGCTGCTCGCAAGCTCGCCGAAAAAACGTAAGCGGTCGTCCAGATGAAGATCCGCGTGCAAAAAGTAGCGTTGCATCAGATAGGCGTTTCCGGGAGATGTATCCGACCAGTTTGGGTTGCTGACATATTCACCGCGTTCCCGAATCCAAAAACCAAACGATAAGTAGCGGTCCTCGCCTTCGGCGCTGAGCGGAATAAACTGGATCGAGTCGAGAAAGCTGGTACGACACCCGGCATTCCCGATGTATTGAACATCTTCGTCGTACGTCATTTGTGGTAGCTTCATCGAAGTGCTAGCGCAACCGGCGTCAGTTTCCTTGGCGCTCTGTGTCCGAGCGGCTGCAGTCGCGAGAAGAAGCACGAACAGACCTACGACGCGATGAGCTCTTACGAGAGCCGCTGTCGATGGCTTTGGAGCTCTGTACATCCCTGGTGTATCCTCCCGTGCTCAATTTGTTTGATTAGCACGTTGACTAGTGCACCCGCTGTGCCAAACAAACCTCCAAGGGCCTGCTTTGGGAATGCGCAAGATGGCTGGGTCATTGCCACATTAGTCCTCAAGAATGTGTCCTTTTTTATGGGGTGTGGCGTCGCAGTTTAGACGTATGACGCCCGACCGCCTTTTCGGAGCGCGTCTACTGCCAACGGCCTGAGCGCGTCAGGAGATTCTTTCTTGATGTCGACATTGGAGAAGCACAGCGCTATTCCTGCAATGCGCCATCAGGACTCGAATTCCGATCGTTCCCTCCACTGCAGTTTGGAATTCGATTTGCTTTAAGCACAATTGCTAGGGTTCTCGAAAATCAAAGGTCGATGGTGAGGTCATGGAAGCGCTCTTTCAATACTCAACCGTTCGCTACGCAATCATTCAGGCGTCAAACAACAACGATGATCCTGAGGGATTGGTCATTGCTTATCCAGATGAGAAATGCCTGCGCGATCTCATTGCCGCACCGAGCATCGTCAGGCTCGGATTCGAGTCGCGCGAGGAAGCGATGGCTAACGTTGTTGTCAGGATGCCGGATCCGGGAGCTTCTAAAGCAAAGCACCGCCCCATTCCAATGTCGTACAAGCCTCAACAGGACGGTGATGCGGCAAGCGGGTGTGGCTCTGTCAAGAGTCACAGAAACCCATTCCACATCCTGCAGTGGGCTCTAGCGACCATCACTATCCTTTTCTACTCGAAGAACGTATTCAGCGTAATGCTCCGCGCAGCATTGGGTTTTTCTTCCTAATTGTGCAATTTGGCGGGAACGTAGGAGCAACTTTGGGTGGTTGCGAAGCGAAATGCTTTCTGACGAACGGCCTATGGAACGCGAGAAAGTGGATCAGCACGAAGTGTGGTCAGCGATTCGCTACCTTGACCCCGACGAACGGGATAAAGATAGAGAAGCTAAATCTACCACCACGATGATCGCCGTAATAGCTGTTCTGCTCACGGTTTGTGCTGTCTGGGTAGTGCTATGGCTTCGGGTACGAGGGCTATGAATTGCGCGACTCAAATATTGAGGTGATCAGCGTGCACATGCTGACTCTGTTCGTCATGTTCATTACGTCCGGTAAAGAGTCTTCACACTTTCATGAAACTTCAGGGCCACGGTGGGAGCGGCATACTTGTCGGTCACAACCTCGATGTATGCACCTCGGCTGCCCTCAGATGCGGTCTTAAGGGCCTGATCGAATTCTCCGCATGTGGTTACACGCGCCGTAAACCAGTCGTCGCATCCCAGCGCCTTAGGCAAGTCGGCATAGTGCCACTGAGCAAGATCGTTGTACTCGATGTTGGGATCCTTGCAGAGCAGCCGTTCAATCAGGTAGCCCGAATTGTTAAGGACGAAGACAATGGGCTTCAGCTTGCGCCGGCCGAACTGACTGATCTCCTGAGCTGTCAGTTGATGGGAGCCTTCACCTGTAATCAGCACAACGCGACGGTCGGGCGCCGCGACTGCTGCTCCAAAGGCCGCCGGGGTCGCATATCCGATAGCGCCCCACAACGTCTGGTTGTAAAACTTGGCGCCCTTCGGCAGGAGTGCAAACGCCATTCCAAACCCGGAAGTCCCAGTCTCAGTAATGACGATATCGTTCGGTTTAATAAAATCCGCCCAACGAGGATAAAGCGCGTCTGCGGTAATCGGATCGCTGCCGGCGCCCTTTACTGGCCCGAGTGAACCTGGTTGAAACGGTGGTTTCTGATTTCGTTTCTTAACACGCCGCGCGAGCTCAGCGAGGACATCTTTCATCTCGACGTTGGGATAAACCTTTGTGCCCACCTGAGCACGATGGTGACGGATATCGATGGTCTTTTCCGGGTCAAGATGCGCTGTGAAGGCGCCCGTGCTGAAGTCCGTAAGAATGGCTCCGATCAGAACGACGGCGTCGCATGATTCAACGTACTCACGAACCGCCTCGTCCATGAGCTTTCCTTCGTACATGCCAATGTAGGCTGGCTGTTGCTCCTCGAGTGTGGATTTGTCCATAAGCATAGTGGCGAAGGGAAGTCCGGAAGCATCCACGAAAACCTGGACAGCGTCCTGCAACCCCGCACGACTGGCCAGGACACCTGGCAGAATGCATCCGGTCTTGGCTGCGCTGAGAGCCTCAATGATCGCGGAAACCGCCCTCTCCAGCGATGCAGGGTCGCTCTTCGGTGGATCGAGTGGGGTTGCACCACTGACCACAGGCTGATTGGCGACATCTGCCGGAAACGCCAAATAGACAGGCCTGCGGTGGTAGAGCGCCTCCGCGATCAGTCGCTCTGTTTCGTAAGCCGCGTTTTGGGGTGTCATGATGGCACTGGCACAAACGACTTTTTCAGCCATCTTGTGGAAGAAGTCGAATTCACCGTTTCCCAGCGTGTGGTGGACCAGCGCGTGCGCGGCTTGGGCGGGCAGATTTGGCATTCCGACTAGGTGGAAAACCGGCACATGCTCGGCATAGGCTCCGGCGATTCCATTGATAGCGCTCAATTCACCTACACCGTAAGTCGTGTTGAGAGCAGCGATGCCGTGAATGCGAGCGTACCCGTCGGCCGCATACGATGCATTCAGCTCGTTACAGCATCCGACCCAGTCGATACCAGGAAAACCAACGATTGCATCCTCAATGGGAAAGGCGAAGTCCCCCGCAACACCGAACACTTTGGTGATTCCGATGTCCTTGAGCCTCGACAGAACGTGTTCGATTACGGTGGGCGACTTTGCTTTTTGTGTTGGGGCTGACTCTTGCAATATTCCTTTGGTTGGCACTGCTGCTTCTCTTGTTGGGGCGGATACAAGCGACATAATTCGGTCTCCCTAGTATTTGGCGCTCCATGTTGCAGATGTGCTTTTCCCCTCTAAATGGAGGGCGCATCATGCCGATTTTGTTTTCTCGGTGACAGGCTGACTTTGAGCCTGCATAGACTTCACGAGGTCAGCGGCCGATGCTCCTTCGAGCGACAATCCATAGCCAACTTCTCTCACGATGCGCTCCTTTAACGGATGAATGAAGTGCACGCGTGTGTTGCGGCGCGTCACCTCCGGCACCTTTAGGTACAGGACGGCGAGTTCTCGCGCTCGGCTGAGCGCCTTTCCTTTCGCGACGACTTCAGCAACGACTCCCCATTCGTGCGCGGTGCGCGCCGTCAGCGGCTGTGGGTTCAGCAGAAACGCCTCGGCCCGTCCCGCTCCAGCGCGATAACTCCACGTCGTAAAGATTCCATCACCTGGCACAATCCCTCCCGCGAAGTGGGGAACGTCGTGGAAGGTCGCACTCTCGGCTGCGACGATCACGTTGGCCAGCAAGGCATACTCTGAGTGCACATGCGCTCGTCCTTCGACAGCCGCGATGACGGGCACGCGGATATTGGCTATGTTTTCAAGAATCTGACAGCCCTCGTCGTGAGTCTGGCTCCAAACACCGGGATCGGCCACATTGCCGAAAGTGGCGAAGTCAATTCCAGGAATGAAATCGCCGCCTGCGCCGGTTACGATGACGATCTTGTTCGCTCGATCTTGCGCGATCCGGTAGAAGGCGTCGACAAACTCTGTATGGTCTTGAGCAGTGAAGGTGAACGGCCTGCCGTTGCTGTGAAATTCAGCAACCAGCACACCAGTGTCGTCTCGTTTCAGCTTCAGGCTGCGGTACTGGGAAAAATAAGCTGGTTGAGTCGTTTGCATATGGAATTCTCCAAAACGAATTAAAGTCACTTCAATCAACAGGTCAGATAGCAACCTAGTTTTGCAACATCGCGTGGTCCGCTCTCAATGGTGCCGCACCGAAATTGACGGCAAACCTTTTGCACCAGATCGAAACGGTCCGGTACTTCGACAGATCCAGATCAGTGCCCAAGGCGTAGTTCTGGTCACCGATGTTTCCCTTTATCGTTCCCAGATCGATGGAGGCGGCGTTCTTCACTGTCGCGCTGTCCTTTGCGTCGTCAGCGGCGACCAGGTACACATGGACATTAGGACCGTTCGAAGTATTGAAGTTCGTGAAGCGGAGAATGCGATCTCCGTTCCCAAGGCGGTAGATGGTTGCTGTACCCGCGGTGGGGTGCACTACTGCATAGAAAGTGCCGGACTCGAGGACTTGTGCGGATGAGGGGTCTTCGCCCGCAGGAAAGCCGTCGTTTACCCGGTGATTGAGGACCAACCGCTCTGGACGAAACGCGTACCAAGCGGCGAACAGTGCGATGGCGAGCCCGGCGATAGCAAGTTTCCATTTGTGCATGTTGATGTCTCCTTCGAAATAAGACCCGCTGCGAGTTTTGCCAAAAAAGACCCGGCGACGGCGACGAATGACTCGAGAATTCGAATCGCATCTGCTGCTGGGTGGGAGCACGAGAATAACCAAACCAGGTGGCGAACGCTGAATGCCGGTCACTCCGCAACTTATGCGTCATTCTCGAAGTGTGAGGTCTGCCGGATGTAGGGTCACCGGGTCTTCGTGTCGATATAGAAACTCCGAGACGTATTTAAGACAGGAGATCCCCACTCCATCTGGTGGCGATACTTGCGTTAACCATCCTGATTGTCCGCCGGAACCGTATTCTCGCTTACCCAAAGTGTCGGTGTTTACCTTCGAAGGGCGACATTCATTGGAAGCTCGATTGCTAGTCTTCGGCTGGATCGTAATGCAGCACCAACACGGCGCTAGGTTAGACACTGGCAGGAGTGGATGATGGCTATCATCTCGCGAGGTTTTTCTGGTCGACGCACCCCAGCGGATGCAAAACTGCCCCCTGGGCAATACCTCACGACTGATTTTCCCGTGTTATCCGCAGGTCCAACACCGCGCATTTCGCTCGATCGCTGGGAATTCACGATCGACGATGGCAGCAACGTTTTGAAGCGATGGGACTGGAAGTCATTTCGTGAGTTGCCCAGCGAAACGATTACCACTGATTTGCACTGCGTAACGCGGTGGTCGAAACTAGGCACTTCGTGGGAAGGTGTCTCGCTCGATGTGCTGCTGGCAGATCTAAAGACGGATTTGCCCTACGCAATGTTCCGTTCGTATGGCGACTACACGACGAACCTCCCCCTAAAAGATGTTATGAACAAGCAGGCCTGGATCGCGTTCAAATACGCCGGTGCGGATCTTGCGCCCGAACACGGCGGTCCCGCGCGGCTTCTCGTTCCTCATCTCTATTTGTGGAAGAGCGCTAAATGGGTGACGGGCATGACGCTGATGCCGCACGACAAACCGGGTTTTTGGGAAAACCTTGGCTACCACATCTATGGGGATCCATGGCACGAACAGCGGTACTCGAACGAGTGACGTGGCGTGCCGCAAACGTTGTTGCGGTGCACGACGAAACAGCGACTGCACGAACGCTCGCACTTGCGGTTCGCGATTGGCCAGGTCACGTCGCTGGCCAGCACGTTGACGTGCGTTTGACCGCTCCAGACGGGTACTCTGCGGTCCGATCCTACTCGATTGCATCTGCGCCGATCTCCGATGGGCACATTGAAATCACCGTCGAGCGACTGCCGAACGGCGAAGTCTCACCATACCTCACGCAGGAAGTCATGGTCGGCGATGAGCTAGAGTTGCGAGGCCCGATTGGCGGATGGTTCGTGTGGCGAATGGATCAGACGGAGCCGATCCAACTGGTAGCCGGTGGCTCCGGCATCGTTCCTCTCATGGGTATGATTCGCTCGCGTCGTTCGGCCGGCAGCAGCGCACGATTCCGGTTGCTGTATTCCGTCAGGGAACCAGAGAAGGTTTTTTACCGCGATGAACTGCGGACACTATCAAACCAAGGCGACTCAGTAGTAATCACTTACGCGTACACGCGAGTGACTCCAAGCGACTGGCCGAGACCCGCCGGACGAATCGACGCACCACTCATTGCGATGGGTACATGGCCTTTGACCCTTCAGCCAACCAGCTATGTCTGCGGCCCGACATCATTCGTTGAACATGCAACCGACCTCCTGATCGCCGCGGGCCACCATCGCGAAAGGATCAGGACAGAGCGCTTCGGCGCCACTGGAGAACGGAAATGAACGCATCTATGAACTATGTTGATGGCAATGCAGCCGGAGGTGAATTAAGCAGGATATTCGCAGTCGATATCACAAGCGCAGAAGGACAGTGTGCTAATTGCGACGCAAAGAGGCGATTTGCCGAGGCGCATTTGTATTTGCAGTGCCCCGGCCTCGTTGCGCGGTGCTCGGTTTGCGGCCATGTGCTCCTGCGACTCGCGAATATTCAGGGACGGGTCCTCCTCGATCTCTGTGGTATGAAACGCTTAACCTTCGACACAACAAAGCAATCGAACGCGACCAGCTAAGGCTTATGACGTGCTGTTCTGCTTCGAAGAAGGGTCCATCGTCGAATGAAGATCATTGCGCTGACGATCGTAGTATTGATTGCGCTCATCGCTTTCGCGGGCTCACTTGCGAGTAAGCAGACCGGAATCGTGACTTCTGATGAACACGATTACAGCAAGACCGACCCTTTTCACGGCTCCGAGGCGGGCGCTACTCTGCTACGTGCCTGCGGAAACTGCCATTCGAATCAGACGATTTTACCCTGGTATGGCCATGTTGCACCGGTCTCATGGTGGATCCGCAGACATATTCGCGAAGGCCGGGAGGAATTAAGCTTCTCCGAGTGGACTACGTATTCGGCACAGCGAAGGCGCAATGAACTGGAGTCGATCTGCGGAGTCGTCTCGAATGGCAGAATGCCGCCGGCATCATATAGGGTTCTGCATCCTGAATCGCGATTGGAAGCTCAGGACAAGAAAGTGATATGTGCCTGGGCAGCTAATGAGTCGGAACACGAAAAGTAGCCATTCGAGGACCCAAGGAAATCTGACGCTGGCCTTTGGAAAAAGAAACGGGAAATGACTGACGGCAAAAAACATCGGCATGATCCTTTCAGATGGTGGGTAACATGCGATGTCGTTGCTGAACGGTGTTTCAGAACCCAGACTAAGGAGAACCGAAATGAAGAACCTGATTGCGTATCTGCTGGGCGCCATCGTAATCCTCCAGCCGACTGGCCCTAGTGTTGCCCGGGCAGCTAATAGAGATAAAGATGAAGACCGGTTGAAAGATTGTGGCACAGTTTTGAAGGAGATCCTCGACATTCCCGACGATATCCCCCAGGGCTTACTCGACAAGGCTGATTGCGTGGTGGTCTATCCGTCTGTATTGAAGGCCGCATTCGTCGTTGGCGGTAGCTACGGTCGGGGTGCGATGACATGTCGCAAGGGCGACAACTTCAAGGGATCCTGGGGTGCTCCGACGATGATGGCCCTTGAGGGCGGTAGCTTCGGCTTTCAAATAGGCGGACAGGCTACGGATTTCGTCCTGCTGGTGATGAATGAGGGTGGCGCTCGCGGGATCCTTGCCGGAAAGGTGAAGTTGGGAGGGGATGCTTCTGTTGCGGCAGGACCAGTCGGCCGCGACACCTCGGCCGAGACAGACGTGACCTTGCGCTCAGAGATTTTGAGTTATTCCCGTTCCCGTGGCCTCTTTGCGGGCATCTCTCTCGAAGGCTCAACCATCCGACCTGACAACAAAGCAAACGAGCAAATTTATGGAGAAACGCTCGAGGCTAAACAGATCGTGCTCTCGGATCAGGTCAGAGTGCCTGCCGCTGCCGAGCACCTTGTTTCGACATTAAATAACAAAACGCCGCATCGCAAACCATAGTGCTAGGCGGCGCTCTTCGCCAACCCACCCTTCTCAATGATGAAGTTTGCGATCGGTTCAACACCTTCGCCACTCTTCAAATTCGAAAAGACGAAGGGCCTCTTCCCGCGCATTCTGAGCGTGTCCGCTTCCATAATGCCGAGGTTTGCCCCTACAAGCGGAGCCAGGTCAATCTTGTTAATAATGAGAAGATCAGAGCGCGTAATCCCCGGACCGCCTTTACGCGGGATCTTTTCACCTTCCGCAACGTCGATCACGTAGATCGTCAGGTCCGCCAGTTCGGGGCTGAAAGTTGCCGCCAAATTATCTCCGCCCGATTCCACAAAGCACAGTTCTGCCTGGGGGAATTTCTTGTTCATCTCTTCGATCGCGGCGAGGTTCATCGACGCATCTTCTCGAATTGCAGTGTGAGGACAGCCCCCCGTTTCGACTCCCATAATGCGCTCCGCCGGCAGTGCCTGCGCACGGGTAAGGATCAGCTGATCCTCTTTGGTGTAGATGTCATTCGTAATCACATAAATGTCGTATGTGTCGCGGAGGCGCTTGCACAGCGCTTCAACGAGCGCCGTTTTGCCGGACCCGACAGGGCCGCCGATACCGACACGCAATGGATGGGATTGGGAATCGGAACTCGAAGTATCAGTCATGACCGAAACAACCTCGTGTATTGGGTTTCATGTGACGCCGAAGCAAGATCCACCATGAATGCTGCCGATCCCAGATCGTGAATTGTGGCCACTTCAGCTTGCTCAGCCACGGTCAGCACCGCTGGCTCAAGCTCGGCAATGGCAAGCTGCCCATCGGTTTGACCTAGGGGAACCAGACGAACGCCTGCCGTTACCAGGTTGGCCAGGTAGCTTTGCAGAAAAGCGGGCAGTGCCAAGGTCGCCGGAATGCTTTGCCTTGCTGTGCAAACTCCGAGAGCGACCGACAACACCGGTGCAACTCTGAGTTCCGAGAGGAATTCTGAAAGACTCTCTATGAGGGGATCGGGCCACACGCGGCGCAATGTTGCGAGACAGGCTGTCGCCTGCTGGGATGACTCAAGCGCGAATTCCGACGTCCCGCGAAACGCAGCCGCCAGCTCCGCAACTTGAAGTAACCTTTCGCCATCATCTTCTGTCGCGCTGCGCCAAGCCTCGATGAAGAAGATCGATTCATTTCGTCCCGACCCATAGCGGAGATCTGCTTCCAGCCAATCAACAAGGCTTTCGCGATCATGAATGTGCCCCGCTTCTATAGCCCACTCGATACCATGAGAATAGCTGTACGAGCCGGTGGGAAATGCGGGCGACAGCCAGCTTTGCTGCCTCAAGAGCGAGAGAGGCGCGAGATCGTACAGTTGATCACTCACGATGATGCCCATCCTCCCGATGGGCGCGATGGTGGCCGTGGCCGCTGTAAGCGCCGCCCTCGGGCTGGAAAGGGACCTCCACCTTTACGAGATCCGCTCCAAAACCAACGAGCATATCCTCGATCACGTGGTCGGGCCGAATGCGAAGAACCTGGTCTCGAATTTCAGTCGGCAAATGCCGATTTCCCAGATGCCAAGCAAGGCGCGCCAGTTGATTGGGATCTTTATGTCTGACTTCGACAATGAGCTCTGCTGCAGCCTGAACCTTGAGCCATCTGCCGTCTTCAAGTTGCAGACCATCTCCATCAGCCATGGCAACCGCCTGGGGAAGGTCGAGCAGGACATCTTCGCCGTGATCCCCAACCAGGCGAATGCGGCGTCGATGTCGCGCGTCAAAATCGAGAGTGAGCGATCCTGCCGCGTTTTCCGTTGGCCAATGCCCGGCGGGCTGATGAATGGAGGCGCGATGAGTAGGAGTACTGTGAATGGAAGCGTTATGCATAGTCAGACTCAGTACATGAAATAGCGCTGAGCCAGCGCTAAAACTTTGGCAGGCTCGCAGGTAAGAAGGCGGCCATCGGCTCGCACTTCGTAGGTTTCAGGGTTCACTTCCATGCGGGGAGTGGCGTTGTTCAGAATCATCGAATGCTTGCCGATCTTGCGCGTGTTGGAGACCGCAAGAAGTTTTTTTGCCACATCAAGAGTATCTCGTTTCTTGAGAAGTGCCTGGCTGACAAAAGTGACCGAGCTTTCCGTCAATGAACGGCCGAACGCACCGAACATAGGCCGGTAGTATTCGGGTTGCGGGGTAGGAATAGAGCCGTTGGGGTCTCCCATGATGGCGGCCGCGATCGTGCCGCTCTTCAGTACCATGTCAGGCTTCACCCCGAAAAAGGCTGGATCCCAGATGCAAATATCAGCAAGCTTTCCAATTTCAATCGAGCCGACATAGGTCGAGATGCCTTGCGCTATTGCAGGATTGATCGTGTATTTTGAGACATATCGGCGGGCTCGGAAATTGTCGTTCTCACCCTTTTCCTCGGCTAGGCGCCCGAATTGCTTTTTCATCTTGTCGGCGGTCTGCCAGGTACGAATGATCACTTCGCCGACGCGGCCCATCGCCTGACTGTCGGATGACATGATCGACAAGGCCCCAAGATCATGCAAAATATCTTCGGCCGCAATGGTCTCCTTCCGAATCCGACTCTCTGCGAAGGCAACGTCTTCAGCAACTCGCGGATCGAGGTGATGGGTGACCATCACCATATCGAGGGCCTCATCAAGTGTATTTACAGTGTATGGTCGCGTTGGAGTCGTAGAAGATGGAATGACGTTTGGCTCGCCGCACACTTTGATGATGTCAGGTGCGTGCCCGCCTCCTGCCCCTTCAGTGTGAAACGTGTGAATCGTTCTGCCCTTGAAGGCGGCGATTGTATTTTCGACGAAACCGCTCTCGTTAAGAGTGTCGGTGTGAATGAGAACCTGCACATCCATGTCATCCGCAACAGACAGGCAACAATCGATGGCGGAGGGCGTTGTACCCCAGTCCTCATGAAGTTTGAATCCACACGCCCCCGCTTCGATTTGCTCAATGAGGCCCGCTGGCGAGCTTGCGTTTCCTTTGCCGAAAAAGCCAAGGTTGATGGGAAAGCCATCGGCTGCCTGCAGCATCTTCTGAATGTGCCACGGACCCGGAGTACAGGTCGTTGCATTCGTCCCTACTGCAGGTCCTGTCCCACCACCCATCATTGTGGTCAGCCCTGAATAAAGAGCTTCTTCGATCTGTTGTGGGCAGATGTAATGAACGTGGGTGTCGATGCCGCCGGCGGTGACAATCTTCCCCTCGCCGGCGATCACTTCAGTTCCGGGGCCGATTACTATCGTGACATTCGGTTGGACATCCGGATTTCCAGCTTTCCCGATGGCAGCAATGCGCCCGTCTTTGATTGCGATATCAGCCTTGACGATTCCCGAGTGATCAAGAATCAGAGCATTAGTAATTACCGTATCGACTGCGCCCTCACTGCGCGAACGCTGTGACTGCCCCATGCCGTCGCGAATCACTTTCCCGCCGCCAAACTTCACCTCCTCGCCATAGACCGTGTAATCCTTCTCCACCTCGATGATGATGTCGGTATCCGCAAGGCGTACCTTGTCGCCAACCGTTGGGCCAAACATCTGCGCATAGGCGGCCCGGTTCATTTTGTTAGGCATTATTGATTACCTCTCTGCCTCTTTCGGCAATGCTCCCATGACTGTCTTGTGGAAGCCATAAACGAGGCGCGCCCCTACGTACGGGACGAGGGAAACCTCGCGGGATTGACCCGGCTCGAAGCGCACGGCTGTTCCCGCCGGTATGTCTAAGCGATACCCAAGCGCCGCTTTTCGGTCAAACGCGAGAGCGGCATTTGTTTCAGCGAAATGATAATGACTGCCGACCTGGATCGGTCTGTCGCCAGTGTTTGCCACGGTAAGAGAGATCGCCGTTCTATCCTTGTTAAGGACAATCTCGCCAAATCCTGGAAAAATCTCGCCCGGTATCATCTCATCCCGCCATCAAAGCGATTCCGCCCAACACTGCCAGTCCACCCAGGCCGCGTAAGGCGAGCTTCCCGATTGAACGTTCGGCCAAAAGCCCAAGCCCAATACCGGTGGCATGAAGCCCAGCGGTGGCGAGAGCGAATCCAGCGGCATAAGGAATGAGACTAGTGGTTGTAGCTTCAGTCCCGTGGACATGGCCATGAAAGAATGCGAAGAGCCCCGTAATCACTGCGCCCAGCCAAACTGGAGTTCTCACGGCGAGCGCCACCAACAACCCTAAGATGACGATGGACGACCAGATGGCAGGCTCCACGAATGGCATCTGCAAGCCCGCGGTCGCAGCTGCAAAGCCTGCTAACGTCGTTGCCACGAAAGCCATCGGCCAAACCCAGGTTGCGCGGCCACCTGCAAGCATGCCCCACAGACCGACAGCGAGCATGGCCAGGATATGGTCCGCCCCGTGAAGAGGATGAGCAATCCCTGAAGCGAAGGAATTCGTCTGTCCCACCCCGGTATGAGCGAACGCAGGGGAGACGAGTGCTCCAGTCAAGACAATGCAAACCAAGATTAATCGCATTATGAGCTCCTTAACGAATTGGATTGTGAACACTAACCAGTTTAGTGCCATCGGGGAACGTTGCTTCCACTTGCATCTCGGGAATCATCTCGGCGATGCCTTCCATCACCTGGTCACGGCTCAGCACCTTGCGGCTTTCCGACATGAGGTCAGCAACCGACCTGCCATCGCGGGCCGCCTCCAAGACAAAATCGGTTATGAGCGCAACGCTCTCGGGATAGTTGAGCTTGACCCCTCTGTTGAGCCGCTCCCGAGCGACGATTGCGGCAAGTGAAATCATCAGCTTGTCTCTCTCACGCGGTGTGAGGTTCATAAATTTCCCCGTTCTGCGGCAATCTTTAGCATGACCACATTTTCGGTACTCGGAAAGGGCCGGAGCCGAGCTCTGGCCCGAATTGCTCGAGAAAGCTGCGCAACGCCCGCTTCAAATCAGAGGATTCTTTCGCGGCAAAGCGGACAACAATAAGTCCGCTTACCAACGTCGCTGCACACGTGCATCCGAGAGAAGGAATAATTTCGCGCAAGAAGTCTAGTCGTTTGTCCAGATCAAGCCCGAAATAGATCAGCGTTGCAATCGCATTGCAATTCGAGAGCAACGCCTTCGTTTTAAGGTGCTGAAAGATCTCGTCAGTGATGCGAAAGCTTTCCGCCCAGATCAGCCGACCGTCTTTTTTCACGCGCCAGCTGTCGGTTATGTTGCCGCCGGTCACGACTTCGCCATGTGCGGCACGCCCCATGACAAGCCACTCGATGGCAAGCAACTCTGCTCCAGAGAAGAGTTCGATCTCTGTCGTCCGGTGAAGGCGTGCCCGATTGAAAACAATTGTTTCCTGCGGAAGCCATGCAAGCTTGGCGAACTCATGCGCTTTCAGCCGGGTCACAACGCGCGCCGGTTCATACAAAGCCCGATAGACCTTTTCCGCTGCCTGGGAAGTAACGGCAATCGAGGCGCCGGAGAGCACCACGACAGAGCATTCGAGCCGGTCACCGCCTGCAACGCCTCCTCCGGTATTAATAATGACCGCCTCTTCCACTCGACACTGTTGGGTTCTTGGGAACATGATGCGAAGCGGAGACCGTTCAAAGACGTCCTCGATGCGGGTGCCGTTTTCGGAACCACTCAATACGATTCGGCCGCATCCGTCCGCGCGCTGCAGATCTCGATCCGACGGAGGTCTCTTACTCGCATCCGACGTATGAGAAAAACTCAAATCGTCGCTGAGATCGGGTGCTGATATCGCGTCGAACATCGGCTTCCACCAACTGGTCGATAGATATGTGGCGATGCCCGGCTCGACTGGCACCGAGCATCGCCTGGCCGCGGTTAAACAGCCCGTGGCTCTTGGTAACGCTTTCTGGGTTGCTCTTGCTGCTCCACAATTCAGTTGTTTTGCGGAAATACTTATCGCGCATCCTTTGCGACAAGTTTTTCGCGGGGCGGGATGACTGAACTGGATCAACGCGCACCCGTTGAGCGAAATCAGAATCCCGCCAAACCCTCCGGACTGTTGTAGGGGATCGGGGCGCTTGTGACCTCCTCAAGTGAGCCGTCCGGACGAATGGCATAGCCGACAAGCTTCGAGGCATTCCCATATATCTGGTAGAGATAAGCGCCATCCGGCGTCAGCCAGCTATCGCTTGGGCCGCTGCTAACCACTCCGTCGATTCCCCGGAAAGTGCCATCTCCAGGGACCTTTGGGCTCGCCGGATCCTTCGCTACAGAGAGCACGTTGCCGTCGAGGCGGTAGCTGCTGATGTCGCTGTAACCGAAGTTGGTCGTAAACACCCATCGGTCATCCGGGGAGACGGCGAGCCAGCATAGTTCAGAGGGCACGCCGGCGCTCGTATCGAGCGTTACGGGCGCGCTGACGGCGATTTTGCCCTTAGCGTCGACTTTGCCGATGGATACTCCGTTGCTAACGGCATATCCGACGACGAAGGTATCCGGCCGGTTGTGGAGGAAGGCAATGTAAAAGGGAGAAGCGCCTCTGGCGTCGTAAAATGAGGCCTCCCGGAGTGCGCCGTCTTCGCCCACGGGGAATACGACGATGCCGTCGGGGTCCGGTGCATTGGAAGCGATGACGTGCAGTGCGCCGTCTTTGTGCGGGATCCAGAGAATCAGTGAGCCGTCCGGATTTTTTCTACTGGGAAACTCATCGAACGCGGAACCAACAAAGAGGAATTTCCCGTCGGGCGAGAGCACGGCCATGGTGGGCACACGATTGTTCCAGTCCATGGTGTTTACGGAATATTTTTCCAGGCGCGGCGTAAGCTTGCCTTCGCCGTCGACCGACATCAGCCGGATATGGTCGGGGCCGAACGTGTGCACTACGAAAAGCGTCCTACTCGAAGGGGCATACGCCAACGATTTAGCGCCCCCGCTTGTTGCGTTTCCCGTCCGCTTGGTGTCCACCAGCGTGAGCTCCCCGTCTTTGCTTACCGCAAAGCTGGAGACTGAATTATCACCGGCATTCGTAGTAAACAGAAGCCGCCGGTCCGGCGTGAGAATGACGCTGCCCGCGCCCTCGAAGTCGTTCGGCCGCTTAACATGGTAGATGGGGCTGAGTTCCCCGGAACCGGCGCCGCCAGTCGCGACACGTCCCACCTCGGTAAGTGTCCCGCTCTCAGACCAGCGATAGTGAACGACGACGTTCCGAACCTCGTTTGTCTGCATGTAAAGATTGCCGCCGGCAGCGTTCTTCGTCGGGACGGTGGGCCCTGCGGCCGATCCAACAGCGGTGAAAACAACAGCGGCTGCGACGATCGAAACAGTGGTAGCAATCAGTGAGAACGCGAGTCGTAATTTCCGCATCGTGGCACCCTTATGTGTATTGAAAGAGCGATTTATGGGCCCGCAACGCTGCCGCCTGCGTCATCCTGTCAAACTGCAAGTCGTAACCAAGTGCGGCATACATCGCAGGCCTCGTTAAACCGGAATCAGAATCCCGCCAGGCCCTCCGGGCTGTTGTAGGGAATGGCGACACTGGTAACCTCCTCCAGCGAGCCATCTGGCTTAGTGGCGTACCCAACCAGTTTCGAGGCGTTCCCATAGATCTGGTAGAGAAAGGCGCCATCCGGCGAAACCCAGTTATCGCTCGGTCCGCTGCTCACGTCTCCACAAAGCCCCCTGAAGGTGCCATCACCCTCGACAATCGGACATGCGGGATCCTTGGCGACTTTGAGTTCGAGGCCGTCGATGTGGAAGGTGGTGATGTCGCTGTAGCCGAAAACCGTAGCGTACAAGAGTCGGTCATCGGGGGAGACGGATGCCCAGCAAAGTTCAGCGATCTTGCCGCGCTTTGTGTCGATCGGTACGACCTTGCCGACACCAATTCTGCCATCTTCGTCGATCCGGCCCAAAGCCACTCCATCGCCGACGGCATAAGCGATGATGAACGTGTCCGGCCGGTTATGCAGGAACGCGAGGTAGAAAGGAGAACCGCCCCCTCCGTCCTGGAACGAGGGGTCGCCGAGCGTGCCGTTTGCATTCACGCGGAATATAACGATGCCGTCGGGATCTGGCGCATTCGAAGCGACGGACCTAGTTTCGCCGTCTGGACCAGTCACCCAGAGAATGGGTGAACCGTCCGGATAGGTGCCGGAGATCGCAATAGGCAGATCGAACGTGGTGCCGACAAGGAGAAACTTCTCATCTGGTGAGAGCACACCCATAGTTGGAACACGGTGTGGTTTCTCCGGTGTATTCGCCGTGTATCGCTCTATGCGCGGCGTAAGCTTGCCATCACTGGAGACCGACATGAGCCGGATATGATCGGGTCCGAAGGAGTGGACCACGTAAAGCATGTCCTTCGAGGGAGAATATGCCAGCGACTTGGCAGTACCGCTCTTCCCCTCGATAGCGTTCCCCGTTGGCTTGGTGTCGATCAGCGTGAGCTTGCCCTGGGCGCCCACGGCGAAGCTGGACACCGAGTTGTCGCCGCCGTTGGTGGCAAACAGAAACTTGCGATCTGGTGAGAGGATGACGCTAGCCGCCCCTTCAAAGGAGTTTGGCGCGCTCTCTTGGCCGCTGATCGGCTTGAAAGTCCCCGAACCTGCACCGCCGGTGGCGACACGTTCCACCTCCGTGAGCGTGCCGTTGGCGGAGCGATGGTAGTGAATGATCGCGTTCTTTACCTCATTGGTTTGCATGTAGAGATGGCCACCACGACCGTTCATGCTCATCTCTTTTGACAACCCCATCTCTTTCGACATCCCCATATCTTTTGGCATATTTATCTCCTTTTTTTCCTTTCAAATTGAATTCGATTTGCTGCACGTCTCAGCCACGCTGACAGAAATTTCATTACCTAGTACCCTGGCTTGTCACGAAGCAACGGATAGAACTGGATCCAGGTCATATCGGTCGCGGCAACATTGGCGATGTGGCATCCGGCACATTCGCTCACGGGCTTCTCAGCTGCGCTCTTTTCATACGGCATTGGATGATGCCCAAAAGTAAAGAAGCCCCAGCCGTTTGTCTTTGCAAAGCGCTTACTGTCTTTTACTGTCAAGTCGATCCCGTTGTACTGGCCGTTAAAGTAGCCCCTGCCGGATGGTTCTGTACGCGAGCCGTCTGGAAAAGTCGGGTTAAGAACCCGGGTCAGTTCTTTGACAATGACGGTTCCTTCGGGAAACTCACCAGTCTTTAGATATGCATCAACGTTTTTCTTTTCAATGTAGACGTGATGATATTCGGGAAAATTCGCCTTTCCGTTGTTGAGAGCATTGGGTGTTAGTGGAGCCCCCACAAAGACCCACGCGCGAAAACCGGTTGGCAACTCTAACTTGCCATCAGGATCGAACACGGCGCTCGACTGTTCAGACTGGGCGGCCGCAACGGGTTTCGCGACCAGTAGGTATACGGCCGAAGCGGTCAATCCAAGTAAAACGATGATTGGAAACAGATGCTTTTGCATTGCAATTCTCCTTCTGAAAGCTGTTTCGATTGAGTCTCTGCGAGACGGTTTTGGCTATTTCGATTTGAGAACCGGGTAACCTTGCACGTATATCCAGTCGGTTGACTGCGCTGGAACATGACAGCCCAGACAGTCTTTTTTGTAGTTCGTTGCGACCTGCTTATCGGGTGCGTCCGCTTTGAAGAGTGCCCATCCCCATCCATCACCCCACAAGGGGTTATTGGGGTACCGATTCTTGTCGTCCTTGATCATGACGAACCACACTTTCGTGTTCGTAGCCCAATGCGCGTCCCCGGTCGTCAGTTGGGCGTGATCAGTTGCCATGACCTCTTTCACCAGCACGGTTCCATCCGCGAACTTTCCAGTCTTGCGGTAATACTCAACTGTGCCCGGCGATGCGTACGTGTAGTGCATCTCCGTGTTGTTGTTGAAGTCGACGGGTGTATACACTCCAAGCGCCTGATAGAGATCTCTAAAATCGGCTGGCTTGCGAATGTTTCCCGTGTTGTCGACAAGATCAAAGCCCTTGGCGCTGCCCATACTTTGGGAACCGACCGGCTGATGGCCCGTTAAAACAACGAGGGCGACGATTAGCGATGCAATGCGACCCATTTATTGTTCCTCCTGTCCAAACAAACGAATCAAGTTGAACGGCCAAAGCGGCGGTCTCAAAAAGGGTAAGAATTCGGAGCCGCCGCCGAAGGACTCGGCAAATTCAAAATCTGTTGGCACATAGCTCGACAACTCCAGTCCGCTCGTTGTGCTCTTAACGATGGACCCATTCTTCTCAACGGCCGACATACTATTTCTAGTCACTGTGGTTTCCTCGCAACGTGTCCCGCCGCGAACCTCATCTCAGCAAGCGATCTGCCAAACGCATTTCGCCTCAAAACATGCAGTCTTATTCCCTTCTGTGTGGCCGTTATCAATCCGCACGAAGCCGTCGAGCCACGAGCGTGAATTAATCACTTTGTGATGACGGCGTGCTGGAGTTGCGCCGGTGACTTAATAGCGACTTGTGGTACCGCCTCCGCGTTGTTATTGCGACACGGCGGATTGAACTAGGCGATTTCCGTTGTAACGCCGGCCTTATAGAACTTTGTGTTTCAGACGCCACTCAAGTCGGCCAGGTTGATGCGGATTCCGGCTTCCCCCATCCATGGCTGTGGACTATTGCTCGATCAGAGTCAATGCGGAAGAGACGATTTACCCAGCCGTTGGAGCTGCCCACTTCTTTGATCAGCTTATATTCTCTGGTTCGGTCTCTCAGTTGCAGAAAAGAGCTCTGCACACCGCGGCTTGTAACCTGCCGCGGAAGAGAACCTAATGCGGTCGCGAATCATTTGGACAATGGTTGCGTCTGGTGTGGTGCTCATCGGGATTGGACTGATGCATTTCAGTTTGACAGCGCTGCAAGAACCGGGCCCTCTTGAAACACGGATAGCGAATCTGGGCAAACACTCTGTCATTCGCTTGGCCAGCCGCCACGGAATCCCCCCGGCCACTCGACACGACAGCCAGCATTGAAGCTGGAAGTGAACATTACGGCCTGGATTGCGGCATATGCCACGGCGTCGACGGCCGGGCTCAAACGCCATCGGGACAGTGGATGTACCCGCATGCCCCAGATCTCACCAGTAAGCGAGTGCAGAGCTATTCCGATCGGGAGCTGTTTTGGATCATCAACAACGGCATCCGATTCACAGGGATGCCAGCCTTCGGCAAGATTGAGGCACCGGATCATATTTGGGGGATGGTGAAATACATGCGTACTCTGCCGAGTACAAATACGTCCGGTCTCCCCGCCAGAATCGACTCATTTCGTAACCGACAAACGGCAACACCAGGCAAAGGAGAATCGAGATGGACAACCGTGCAAATACAAACAGCCACAGCAGCGCCCAACCACGATTTCACCAACGGGCGGGCGAGATCCAGTCTTATGGAACCGTAAACCATGCTCTTCCGCTCGAACTCGAAGAGCCAGTACGGCTGGAGATGACAGAACAGTTAAACCAATTGCTGGCGGATACCATCACTCTTCGTGATCTGTACAAAAAGTCTCATTGGCAGGTTGCTGGCGCTACCTTCTGTCAGTTGCATTTGCTCTTCGATAAGCACTATAGCGAGCAAAGCGAACTGGTTGACTCAATCGCCGAAAGGATCCAGGCGCTTGGAGGTGTGAGTCTGGCGATGGCGGCAGACGTAGCGGAAACGACCCAGATTGAACGCCCACCTCGCGGTCGAAAAGAAGTACCTGTTCAATTGTCGCGCTTGATTGACGCACATCAAGTGATCATACGTCAGGTTCGGCTCCTGGCGGGCCGTGCAGTTCAGCTCGGCGATGACGGCACGAACGACCTGGCTGTGAGCGAGGTGCTCCGTACCAATGAGCTACAGACATGGTTCTTGAGCGAACATCTCGTAAACGTGCCCTTGGTTAAGGCAGAAGAGCCTGCTGTGGGTACCGGCGCTGCATAAGGATGGATTGGGGCGCGCAGCAGCGGACTTTGAATTATTGATCTATGGACGCAATCTCATGCAGCCGACTGATGCCTTAGTTTTCATTCACAGGTGGGTACCTGCGCAATCAGTTGTCTCCGATCCAGTGACGCTTCTGCTTCTGGACGGAACTGGAGGCGACGAGAACGCTCTTCTGCCCATGGGAAAGGAATTGTGGCTCGGTGCCGCGCTCCTCGCATTGAGGGGCAAGGTCTTGGAAGATGACTTGTCCTCATCCTTTGGACGGTTCACCGAGGCCGACATGCGAGATCTCAAGTCCAGGACGGAAGAACTTGCAGAGTTTATTGGTGCCGCCTCCGAGCGATACGGTTTCAGAAAAAGAAGACTGATTGTCGTTGGTTATGCCAACGGTGCAAATCTCGCCGCCAGTTTGATTCTGCTTCACCCGCATTACCTTGCAGGCGGAGTTCTTTCCGAGCGATTGTGCCTCAGGTGCCCGATCTGATTCGGGATTTGAGGCATCTTTCGGTGTTTATCGGGGCAGCCCGCCTGGATCCGCTGATTCCGTCAGATCAGCCTGAAGAACTGGCAGCTCTGTTCGAGAGCGCTGGTGCCGATGTCACTATTTCGTGGCACCAGGGTGGACGCGAGCTCGGCTTGATGACATTCAAGCCAAGGCTTGCCTCGCGATGCTACCGCGGACTCTGAGAGCGTCGAAGAACTGCTTGAAGAGGGGAATTCGTTCGAGGCAGGTGTGGTCTTCGGTGTCGAAAACTCCAAAGATCCTAGCGTTTCCGAAGTGACTACGCACGAGTTTCCGGAGGACGATGTTCCCGGTGAATACCTAATCCAGGACTAACCGGTCGTGCAGCGAGAGCGGCTTCAGACACGCCCCGAGGTCCTGAGGCCTCGAGGGACGAGGTTCGGATTGCAGAAATGGCTGGTAGTGACCTCATCAAGGTGCAGGAATTCAATGGCTGGCGGTGTGGCTCTTGCGGCGAACTGATCACTACAATCGAGTGCGGCTGGGTAGAGTGGCTCGCATCGGAGAGCGATTGCGGGGAGGAAGTCTTGTGCGGGCTTCGGCTTGTTCACCGCGGCTCGATTCCACCCAACGGGAAAAAAGCTTGCCGCTACGACTCGTTAAGGAATTCAGAAACAGCAAAACAATCGTGGAGGGCCTGCCACTGGAGTTTTTTGTGGGACCCGATGGCCTCATGATGCTGTTTTCGTTCCTCGCTGCTGGGAATTTGGCTCGAGAGGAGATCCTTGAGCTTGCAAAACGGGTACAAATTCCTGGGTACGAACTCGCCCGGCGTTTGTTGCAGGAATCGTCTTCGTCGAAGGTTGTGAGGCCGCTCCTGGGACATGGGTGTTACCTGCAATCGGAAATCCACGAAATGATTGTCTTGGCATTGAACAATCGTTGCATTGTCGAGCCACGAACGTGACGTGCGCCTGACCATGTCAACTTCTCACCGTACAGGAACACCGTAGAGACTAGTGGCGGTTCTCGGGTGTACAATTATTGGCCTGTAAAGTACCTCGAAAATCAAGGTCAACCCGCACATCCGCCTTTGCCGAGCAAAAAGCCTCGGCCATGGTGAACTTTGATGAAGGTCTCTCACGACGCAATCACACCCAGCAGCACTGACGATGAAAATCCCGCTCGGCAGCGCCCTCATCCATCTCTCGCACACCGACGCCGAAAAGGAGGGCTAAACAATGCCTAAACTCGAGCGTTCACAGTGGTATGACCTATGCCGTGACATGAATTGGAGCTTCAAGTACGTGACGGAGGAAGAAGTTTTCCCCGAAGCGCTTTCGCACAGCCATGGCATACCGGCGGCTGCGTGGTGGGACTGGGATGAGCCTTACAAGATTACTTACCGCGAATACGTTCACAACCAGGCGGAAAAGGAAGCCGGTGTGTACTCCGTCCGATCCGCCCTCGCCCGCTCCAAGTTTTTTGAGAACCTCGACCCGGGCTGGAAAGCGGCGATGATCGCGCACTACGCAGTCTTCGCCATGCCCGAATATCTCGCCACCTTCGGCGAGGCGCGAATGGGCCGGTTCGGGCGCGCCGCAGCTTGGCGCAACATGGCATTGTTCGGTACGCTGGATGAAATCCGGCACGGCCAGATCCAGTTATCGTTTCCTCACGCCCTGCTCCACAAAGAGCCGCGCCTCGACTGGGCGCACAAGGCCTTTCATACCAATCAGTGGGGAGCGATTGTCCTCCGTCATCTCTTCGACGACATGTTGACGGCGAATGATGCTGTGTCAATTGCGATCCAACTGACCTTTGTTATAGAAACCGGCTTCACGAATCTACAATTTTTGGGGCTGGCTGCCGATGCTTTAGAGACGGGCGACGTGGAATTCAGCACGCTGATCTCCAGCATCCAGACAGACGAGGCTCGTCATGCTCAGCAGGGTGAGCCGACGCTGCGAATCCTGGTCGAGCACGGCAAAAAAGCAGAGGCCCAGCGCTTGATCGACGTTATGTTCTGGCGCGGATGGCGAGCCTTCGCCCTCTTGACCGGCCCGGCAATGGATTACTACACACCGCTTGCGCATCGCCGTCATTCCTTCAAAGAGTTCATGCTCGAATGGATTATCAAGCAATTCAACGATCAATTCCGAGACCTCGGGCTGGAGCGTCCGTGGTATTGGGAGCTTTTCTTGCAAGAGTTAGATTGGCTTCATCACGCACTCCACTTGGGGCTCTGGTTCAAGCGACGGACGTTATGGTGGAACCCAGATGGGGGTGTAAGCGTCGCGGAGCGTGAGTGGCTAGAAGGCAAGTACCGCGGATGGGATAAGCGATTTGGTACATATTGGGATACGATCGCTGAGAATGTGCGACGGGGGCATATCGACCACACTCATCAGGAAACGCTCTTTGTCCCGTGCAACATGTGCCAAATCCCCGTGTGTAGCCCGACGGTCGGGGTACCCCCCCGGCAGCTCACGCACAAGGACCGGGTGTACACCTTCTGCTCCGAGCCTTGCAGGTGGATCTTCAAGCAAAATCCGGCACGCTATGCAGGTCAACTATCGATCGTAGACCGCTTCCTGGCCGGACACATTCAGCCACCCGACATGAAGGGCGTACTGGCCTATATGGGCCTTTCCCCTGCCGAGCAAGGCACTGATGCGACGAACTATTCCTGGGCTTTTGAAGAGCCGCAAGCCGCAGCTGCGGTCAAACTGCCGCAAACCGCGGCCGCGCTCAAGGTCGCCAGCTAACAAAGGAGTGAAGAGTATGGCCGCGGTTCCACTTCAGGCAGTTTTTCGCAGAGATTTTGTGACATTGCTAGTGCTCGTAGATGATGAAGACACGATGGAGGTGGTCGCTCAGAAAGTAGCCCATCATGTAATTCAACGACGCTTGCCTCCGCAGGATGCCCCCATGCGCGTGCAATATAACAACCGAATTTTGGCACCCGAGCAAACAGTCACTCAGGCAGGGATCCTGCCGATGAGTTTTGTGGAGGTTTTTTACGATGCCTGAGAATGTAGCTACGCTGGAATGGATTGCTGTAGCTACCCTGGACGATTTTTGGGAAGGTGAGGTGACAGATATTCAGGTTGGGGATGAGCTCATACTGCTTGTCCACTTGAACGGTGGCGACATTCGCGCTTATCAAGGACATTGTCCTCACCAAAAGACCGCCCTCGCCGATGGGGAACTCGAGGGAAATGTCCTCACCTGCGCAGCCCACTCGTGGCAGTTCAATTTATCTACCGGAGAAGGCGTCAATCCAAGGAGCTGTCAGCTTTATCGTTACCAGGTCAAGGTCCAGGATGGAACTATTTTCGTTGGCATTGGCACACGAGAAGATGGAGAAAATCCATGGAGAGTGTGCAACCCCCAAAATTCGTAGGCCCGGTGTTACGCGCCATGAACCAAGACATCATCGAGGCGCTACTTACAGCGATCGAAGCTGACAACCCGGATGCCGAACTCTTGTATGAAGACCACGGCGGGTATGTGCGGATCCACGCTCCCTGGCGTTGCCGTGTAACTCGTAAGAGCCTGGAAGCAGCATTGGGACGATCTTTTCGACTGGGCGAGCTGGAACCTTCCCTGTCCGGCTTCGCCGGACGCATGCGCTTTGTGGGCGATGAGGTACTCGAGTGGTATTTGGAACGGGAGGATTAGCTATGACAACGGTACGCCGGCGTGAGCCAGCCAAAACATGGAGTCTATTGGGCGATGTGCACAAAAAGCCGAGCGAGTACGAGGTTGTCACTACGAAGTTGCACTACCATTATCGTCGGCAGCCTGCTCCGTTTGAACTCGATCCAAACGCACCCATCAACACCTGGTACCTCCGATATCGGGAAGGTTCTCCCTTCCAGGCCGATACTTGGGAAGGTTTCCGCGATCCGCACCAGTTCACCTATCAGGTGTACGTGCAGCGACAAGCCGAGCGTGAAAGCTATCTGGAGAATCTAGTGGATGAATTTGAAGGCCGCAAGCACGACTCCGGGCTTCAGACAGAGTGGGTGCGGCTGTTGGATCGCCTTTACCTGCCCGCCCGCTTCCCCATGCATGCCTTACAAATGAGCGCACTTTACGAAGCCCAGATGGCGCCATCATCATTTATTACGAACGCGGCCTACTTTCAGGCGGCGGATGAACAGCGCCGAATACAATGGCTGGCTTACCGGGCAAAGTCGCTCTCACTCGAACATGATGCGGAGTTAGCCTCCAGTGCACACACTCGGCGTCGCTGGGAAGAGGATGCCGTTTGGCAACCCCTACGCGAGGCCGTGGAAAAAATGCTTATCGCCTACGATTGGGGTGAGGCATTTGCGGCACTCAATCTGGTAGTGAAGCCGGTCTTCGATGAAATCTTCAACGTACAGCTCGCTGAGCTAGCGCGTGCTCATGACGATGCTCTACTTGGGTTGATGCTCGACGACTTTGCGCTCGACATGCAGCGCTCCCGCGATTGGAGCGTCGCGCTCGTCCAGTACGCGACGGCACAGCATCCCGAAAATGCAAGGTTGCTCAAGGAATGGGTGGACGAGTGGAAGCCGCTGGCTTATCGGGGTATGGAAAGTGTAGTCGAGCTGTTCGTAGAAGCGCCACGTCGGCTGGAACCCCGATCAGCCTCAGAAAAAGTGCGAATAGCGCACGAGGCTTTCCTGGCTCGCTGTGGACTTGATAAAGTAACTCCGATTGCGAAACCCGAGGTGCCGAAGTCTGGAATCGATGCCATTGGTGACATGGTGGCCTGGGGTGCCCACTTTTGCCTCTTCTACGAGACAAAAGAGGACCTCCTCGACGCATTGATCTCATATTGCAAATCGGGTTTGGAGAACAACGAATACTGCCTGTGGGTTGTGACCGAGCCCTTAACAATCGAAGAAGCCACAGCTGCTCTGAGAAAAGAGGTAGACGACTTCGATAAACATCTGGCGGAAGACCGTATAGGAATTGTGTCCGCCAATGATTTTTTTCTCCAAGGTGGAAAGTTTGATCGCGAGCGAGTCGCGGAAGCTATGGTTTCGAAACTCTCTGCCTTGTCGGCCAGAGGTTATGCCGGCGTGCGGTTGACCGGCGATACCAGCTGGGTCACAAAGAAGGACTGGATTCCCTTTTGCGAACTCGAGGACGGCATCAACCAGGTTATCGGCAATCAGCATTTAGCCGTCCTCTGTACGTATTCGCTTGCGGCCTGCGGAGCGTATGAAATCCTGGATGCGGTGCGTACGCACCAGTTTGCTCTTGCAAGGCGGGAAGGAAAGTGGGTCGTTATCGAGACGGCCGCGCTTAAGCAAGCCAAGGCTGAGATCAATCGACTTAATGAGGAACTCGAACAGCGTGTCGTACAACGGACGAGCGAACTGACAAAGACCGAACAGAAATACCGCGTGATGATAGAAACGGCTAGTGACGCCGTGGTCTGTATGGACGAGAGCGGCGTAATTGTCCTAGCAAATCCCGCCACCATGCGAGTTTTTGGGTATGAAACAACTGAGGTGATTGGAAAGCCTTTGACTGTGCTGATGCCAGAATTCTTGCGGAAGGTACATGAGGATGGATACAGACGGTATTTGGCGACGGGACAGCGGCACTTGAACTGGCAGGGTCACGAGCTCACTGCACTCCACAAAAATGGGCAGGAGTTCCCGGTGGAAGTCACATTCGGAGAAGTGACCGCTGACGGCCATCGGATATTCACGGGGTTTGTCCGCGATATCAGTGAGAGAAAGCAGGCGGAGGAACTTCGAGCCTCGTTACACCAAACACAAGGGGAGCTTGCTCGGATCTCGAGACTGACAACAATGGGCGAATTGACAGCGTCCATCGCCCACGAAGTCAATCAGCCGTTAACCGCCATCACGAATAATGGCAGTGCGTGCCTGAGACTGCTCGCCAATCAGAATCTCGATCCTGAGGTTCTTCGGCGAGCTCTAGAGGACATTGTTGCTGATGGCAATCGTGCGAGCGCGGTTATAGCCCGAATCCGCGGATTCATAAAGAAGGCGCCTGGGGAAATGAGCGAATTGGATGTGAACGAGGTAATTCGGGAGGTGTTGGCTCTAGTCGGCCCTGAGCTTCAGAAGAATCGAGTAACGGTCGAGTGCGACCTAAGAAAAGCATTACCGCTCGTCTTGGCTGATCGCGTTCAGCTGCAGCAGGTCCTGCTGAACTTGGTTGTGAATGGCATTGAAGCTATGACCGCAGTCACAGAACGACCTCGCGAGCTACAGGTGCAGTCCCAGATCGAGGAGTCTGGGGACTTAATGGTTGCAGTTCGCGACTCAGGCACCGGCCTCAGTTCGGAAGCAGATCGCGTCTTCACTCCATTCTTTACAACAAAGGCGAATGGTATGGGAATGGGTTTGCCTATCAGCCGCTCACTCATCGAAGGCCATGGCGGTCGACTATGGGCCACCTCCAACTCTCCTCACGGTGCCGTGTTTTCGTTCACTCTACCAGCGGCCGGGAGTTCTTCATGACTGCGGCTCCTGTGGTCTTTGTTGTAGATGATGATGCATCCGTACGTTCCTCGCTCAAGTTTCTCTTAAGTACGGTGGGTTTGCAGGCTGAAACCTTGGACTCTGCTGACAGCTTTCTGCACAAAAAGCGCCCTGATGTCCCTAGTTGCCTTGTTCTGGACGTCAGGCTACCGGGATTGAGCGGTCTCGATTTTCAACGCGAGCTTGCGGCGCGAAATATTTGCATCCCCATAGTTTTTCTCACCGGACACGGCGACATTCCCATGAGCGTTCGTGCTATGAAAGCGGGAGCAGTCGAATTTCTTACGAAGCCGTTTCGAGACCAGGATCTTCTCGATGCTGTTCGCGTCGCACTTGATCGAGATCGTACCCGGCGCGAACAAGAAAAGGAAGTGACGGATCTTCGGCGGCGATTCGACTGTCTGACTTCTCGCGAACAGGAGGTGGCTTCCATGGTCGTCGCGGGCATGCTCAACAAACAAATTGCTGCCGAACTCGGAACCGCGGAAAGCACCGTAAAGGTTCAGCGCAGCCGGGCGATGGAAAAGATGCAAGCGGAATCCCTCGCTGACTTGATCAAAATGATTCAAAAGGTCCAACCACCCTCGCAAAAAGCTTCGTAAACCAAAGCTTATGCGCATTCTCCTTTTCGGGGATTTCGAAATACCAATACTCAATAGATTATTTGCACTCCCAAGGCTAACTTGACTCCCAGGGAGCTGAAGAGTGCTCAAACACATCTCGGTTGTTGACGATGACGAGTCCACTCGGAAAAGCACAACACTGCTGATCGAGTCTTTGGGCTTCCAAGCAGCAGGGTTCGAATCTGCAGAGAGTCTCCTGAAGTCTAATCAGCTGCACGACACATCGTGTCTCATCATTGACGTGCGAATGCCGGGCATGAATGGGCTACATCTCCAAAACCATCTCGCGGCGGCGGGGTATAAGATTCCCATCATTTTTATCACCGCTTACGAAGATAGAGAATCGCGTCAGCGAGCAATGCAAGCCGGAGCCATCGCATTCGTAGCAAAGCCGTTTACTGACGAGCTTTTACTTCGAGCCATTCGTTCAGCTTTACCAGTACAATCGAAAGCAAGAGGGAATCTGATATCGCTAGTTGACGACGATGAGTCCATCCGCAGAACCACAACACTTCTCATCCAGTCTTTTGGGTTTCAAGCAACAGCCTTCGAATCTGCCGAAAGTTTCCTGAAGTCTGGCCAACTTCACGAGACGTCATGCCTCATCGTTGATGTGCAGATGCCCGGCATGAATGGGCTACAACTCCAGCGCCATCTTGCCGCATCGGGCTTCAAGCTTCCTATCATTTTCATCACTGCATACGACAACAACGAATCGCGTCAGCAGGCAATGCAAGCCGGCGCCGTCGCATTCCTAAGCAAGCCATTTAATGACAAAAACTTGCTCGAAATCATTCGCACAACCTTGCTTGATGACGAAAGCAGTGCGACTACGACGTGACTAGCTATGAAATCGGGGACCTGCCGCTTGCCCTACAGCCGACACTTGCGCGAATCCTGAACCAACAAATTGCTGCTCAACTCTAAACCGCGGAGAGCGCAGTAGGGTTCGGCGCAGCCGCGCAATGGAGACAAGCAAGCGAAATCGCTTTCTGAATTGATAAGAATGATCTGAAAAGTCCATTCGCCCTCGTAGCCCAAAGCTTACACGCATCGTCCTTTTTGAGAAGTTCGAAGTACGAATGCTCAATAGATTCTTTGCCTTCCTAGGACTAACCTGACTCTCATGAAGCCGAAGAGCGAGGGCGGAATGGTTCGACCTGCAAGCCGAAGCTGCGGTAAAGAGTTGACTCTCATCACCGCTTTCCGACAACAAGGAATCGCGCCAGCAGCGACTGCAAGGCACATGATTTATTTCGCATCAATTCGTAGTTTTACGGGAGGTTCGTGTGGGATGATTATGAAAGGTGGGATGACTTATGGAATACAGAGTTCCCCAAAATGAACAGAATCACTTTGAGTGTGGGTTTGAACAGATCATCGGCCACAGCCCTTCTTTGAATTTGGCGCTGGCGGAAGTGAAACGTGTAGCACCGACCGATTCCACTGTGTTGGTACTGGGAGAAACCGGAACGGGGAAGGAATTGATCGCCCATGCCATTCACAATGTGAGCACACGATGCGGACGCCCCTTCGTCAAGCTTAACTGCGCTGCCATTCCCTTCGATCTTTTGGAGAGTGAGTTGTTTGGTCACGAGAAGGGTGCCTTCACCGGAGCCTTCGCCCAAAAACTTGGCCGCTTCGAAATGGCCGATACGGGAACACTTTTTCTTGATGAAATCGGAGACATTCCTCTGGCGTTACAGCCAAAGCTTCTCCGGGTTCTGCAAGAAAAGGAGTTCGAGCGGCTGGGAAGCGGCCGGACCCATCAGATCAATGTCCGTCTAATTGCGGCCACACATCGTGATCTCACAGAGCTGGTCCGACTGGGAGAATTCCGCAGTGATCTTTATTATCGGCTCAACGTCTTTCCTGTTCTGGTGCCGCCCCTGCGGGAACGCCGCGAGGACATAAAACTCTTGGTCTTGCATTTCGTCGAGGTATTCGCCAAGCGCATGGGAAAGCGCATTGACCAAGTACCGCAGACAACGATGAATGCGTTGATCGCCTACTCTTGGCCAGGCAATGTGAGGGAACTGCAGAACCTGATTGAACGGGCGGTGATCCGCTCGGATGACGGAGTGCTTCCAAATCCGCTGCCTAGATCAGAAGAGTGTGCGAACACGACGATCGTTTCAGAGGGCACATTCATGGATTCGCAACGAGCCCTGATCTTGCAGACGATGCGGGCCGCTGGAGGAATGATAGGAGGACCAAAGGGAGCTGCCGCCCGCCTAGGCCTTAAACGGACGACATTAGTCTCGAAGATGAAGAGGCTCGGGATCTACCGACCGCGGTACCAACGAGTCATGGATGAGTTCAATGAGCGTTCGGAACTAGCTATGTGACGCACCGAATCACAAAATGCGGGCGTGCCGAAGTAGAGGCGCAAAGGCTCTGCGATTTCCGGATTGTCTAAATGCATCCGAGCAGGACGATTACGCAGCACTCCAAAACGACGCGATGTAGAGGTCTACGCTCCTGGCATTGATTGTTGGAGCGTACAACTGAACAAAACACAGCTAAGGGCCCCGCACTCCCGACGCCGAAGGTAAAGCATGTAATTCCCGTTTGAGCCATGTGCCGGGTACGCAAATATCGCTTGTATCCACAGTTGCTCCTGATTGGATAGCCCACGCGAAGACATTGATGAGTTCATCCGCTTCCGGCCCAAGCAGGTGCAGCACCCAAGATTCGACCCGTTCCCCCTTCAATCGTCCGAGCCATCCTCAGCAACCCTACCAGACGAATCTCACGTCCTCCGCTTAGCCTCAGTTCCGCTTCAATGCATGCCTGTTGCCATTTCGAGAACAGACGTTTCTACCCGGCATCCAAGTCTGGTCGGTTATTGATTGAGTTCCGCTGCCGCTACGTGTCGTCCCGAAGTCGCGTGTCGCGATAGCAACGCAGGCAAGTCACCGGAGTGCGTCGAAGAAACGAAATCGCGCCCTCGTCGTTTAGAACCTGCATGTCTCTGAAAGGTCGATGACGCATGAAAGTGCGTGACGGTGCACGCGAGTCTTTAGCGACGAAAACAAAAAGACACTTGCTGAGCGTTAATGGAACCCGGCTTGCATTCAACAGGTGAACAGGGGGTTCTATCCATGGCGACCACCGCGATAGAAATAAATGCAGCAGCAGTTGCGGTCAAGTGTTATCAGAGAAGAGAGCAGGAGCTAACAGAGATTATCACTAGCCACTCGCTTCGCTTTCGTCGAATCGCCCTGGGTCATCTGGGCAACGCAGCTGACGCGGAGGATGCAGTTCAGGATGCTTTGTTGTCAGCCTGGACACACGTAGACCAGTTCAAAGGGCGAGCAAAGATGTCCACGTGGCTGACGACGATCGTCATCAATTCCGCACGCATGAAGTTACGTCGGCGTTCCCCACAAGTGCAAGTCGCTCTGGATGAACCCTGTAGCGAGCAGAATCTCTCCCCGGCAGACATGGTGTCAGATACCCGACCGGATCCCGAAGAGGTATATCGCAAGCGACAAATTGCGGAAACACTGGCTCATGCCACTTTGCGGCTCTCACCCACACTGCGCACAACCTTTCGATTGCGCGATGTCGATGGTTTGAGCATTCGCGAAACGGCGCAGCTCCTCCGGGTGCCAACCGGAACAGTGAAGGCACGGCTCGCCAGGGCTCGTGTGAGACTCAGACAAGTTATTCAGAAGAGCTTCCGGGAAAGCGTCAGGCGATCCACGTACAGTCGCCAACAATCCCCAGAGATCGAGCACGGCGTAGATGCTGTGCGCTGACTGACCTGTTGGAAGACGGATATTTTCTCTTCATAAGGAGTTGCATGTGGATAGCTCAATTCGATTAAATGCGAACGTGAGATCTGCCATTGTGAACTGCATCTGCCCCGAATGCGGCGGAGCCATTGAACTCGACTTTAGCGAGTTCAGATGCGTAGGACGATGTGGGAAGGATTGGCGACCTATCTGGGACACCGAACGTTGCAACGGCGGCACCCAAACACGGCGACGCGATAATTATCGGCAATTTCGCGATAGCCGGAGATAACTGCGTGTGGGAGGAATATTCTTCTCAGCCTGCGGAGGCTCTTCGCGATCCACCATTTTCCTTGTGGCGAGCTAATAAAGTTGTATCGTTAACGGCTTCCTGAAGCAGCGCTTGATAATCTCTTTCAGCGTCGATACGCGATCGCACCCCTGCCTAGGCTGATTTCTTTTTCGGTGAACGAAACTCAATCACTTTCCCACGTTCGTTGGGAGCTATGCAATTAACTTTTTTCGGAAAACAATCTGGAATGTAAAACTCGATCACTTTCGCCATGACATCCTCCATCATCTGTCACATCACCACCGTCTAACCTTGCTCGTCCTACGTTCCGAGTTTGCCCACGACTGCATTTGACGACCGCTGACTGACGATTTCGAAAGCAAGTCGAATGCCAAGGCCGATCTCGAACTGCGGTTCCCGGAGCGCGATTACCGTGGTGCCGGTGCAGACGCCCGCCACGAAACATCGCCACCGATGTCGAGGTTCGCATGTGCACAGATGGTGGGAGGGAGGCGGGAGCCTAACATGAAATACCAGCTAGGTCATCGACCAAGCAGAGGGGACCTTATCTACTTCTTGGCTCTTACCCCGCGTGCGATTCTCGGCTGATCGTCTCGGAGACCACGTAGCCACGTTAACGGGCATGCACCGAAGACCTGTGTCGTCATTTCGCCATCAGAGTCGAAGAGGCGATATCCTAACTCGCGCCGATATCGACTTCTTTCTTCGCCACCGTTTCTGAGGCGTCGGTTTGAGATCCGACGCGAGGTGCATCAGAACGATTGACAGCGCAAGTGTTCCATTTATTCCGTGAAAGGTATGCTTCACCACGGTTCTTGTCTTCGATCTAGTCACTTAGGCGAGAGCATGCAGTTTAAGCGTTTGGCACGAGTCTTGCACATCTCTCCGGAGAACCTTTGAACAACATCACACATTCTCGGTCTGGAGGATCAGAGTGAAATCGAACAATCGAAATTGGATGCTGATGCTATTCGTTTATGCTTGCGCCGTTATCCTGGTTACAAACCACGCGTTGGCAACTAGTGCTGGCAAGGAGCGCCAACTCTCGCAGGGCGAGAGCGCGAAAGTCTCAGGATTGATTTTGTCTCGTGATGGAGACCTTATCCGCGTTCACGACAAGAAATCAGGGGAGGTGATTGTAATAACAATTGAAGACGCCACCAAGGTCGAGCGCACTAAGTTCACATTTCCCTTTTATCGTCATATCGACATGGACGTGACCGCGCTTCTCCCCGGTCTGAGCATCGAGGCGGAGGGTTTCGGTAACTCCGTTGGACAACTTGAGGCACACAGGATCTCCTTCACTCCGGATGACTTCGCGATCGAGGCCGCCGAAGAGCAGCAGGTCTTGGCCAATAAGGCGTCAACGCAACGTGCACAAGCCAGCGCTGACCAGGCCGCCAAGCAGGCAACTCAAGCGCAAACATCGGCTGATCAGGCTCAAAATTCTGCTGATACTGCACAAATCTCAGCCGATCAGGGGAGCATTGCCGCGCAAACGGCTGTCGGGCTCGGTTTGGCGGATGCCGCTGCGGTTACCGAAGTTAACCAACGCATCACCGATCTCGATGACTACAAAAACGAGTTCGAGGTCGATGTCTTTTTTGCGGAAGGGTCAACTGTCCTGGGTGAGACTGCCAAGGAACATCTGGCGAACCTGGCCGATATCGCGAAATCGCTCAACGGCTACTTGATCGAAATTTCCGGCTACGCCGCACACCACAAATTCAGCACCGCCGAGGATCAGAAGCTGAGTGAGGAGAGGGCGGCTGCTGTAGCACGATATTTTCTCGAGGTCACAAACATCCCCATGCGACGAATCTTGGTGCCGGTCGGATACGGCGCGACCCATCCTGTTGCAAGCAATCAGAACGCTCAGGGCCGCGATCTCAATCGTCACGTCGACGTTAAAGTTCTCGTCAACAACGGTCTGGGACCAGGCATGTAGATCGATGCTGTGGCAGCGGAGCACTCCAGCTAAATGGGGAGTCTTATGTCAAAGAGATTTTCAGGAAAGATCGCGGTTGTGACGGGAGGCTCGACGGGTATAGGCCTGGCTACCGCGAAGCGCTTCGTTCAAGAAGGGATGGAGCAGGTCTTCATTACGGGTCGCGGTAAAGTTGCGTTGGATGCCGCAGCTACCGAGATTGGAAAGAACGTGACGGCGGTTCAGGGCGATGTGTCCAGTCTTGCGGACCTTGATCGTTTATACGACACGGTGAAAAAGCGTGAGTTCAAGATCGACATTATTGTCGCGAATGCCGGAATCGCAAAGCTGGCGCTGCACAGTGGACGAGAAGTTTTTTGATCTTCACTTCGATGCAAACGTGAAGGGACTGTTCTTCTCCGTACAGAAGGGGCTGCCTTTGATGAAGGATGGAGGGTCCGTCATCCTGACTGGATCCATTGCCGACATCAAGGGTTTTCCCGCGATGAGTGTCTACAGCGCCACAAAGGCTGCGGTCCGTTCGTTTGCACGAACCTGGATAAATGATTTGCGGGATCGGCGTATCCGTGTGAACGTGCTCAGCCCGGGTCACATCGACACTCCGATTCTGGAAGACCTTCAGCAGGGCGATGCTCTCGTAAAGATGAAGAAAGAGATGGAGAACAGTGTTCCGCTCGGCAGGTTGGGAGACCCGGACGAGATCGCGAAAGCAATCTCATTCCTCGCGTCCGACGAGGCCAGCTATGTCTCGGGTGCAGAGCTTTACGTCGATGGTGGCGTGGCCCAGATCTAAGCCTGCCACATCCGATGTCGTTGGCGCCGCATTGAACTGTTGAATGCGGGCCGGCAGACCGACGAGCGACGAGAGGAGGACTAAAGATGAAAATCCTGCGGCCGGGAATTGTAGGGGGTTTATCTGTGGCCGCGATGCTAGCGGCAGCGCTGATTGGGATTTTCTTCTTTGCATGGAGAGCGGCTGGGCTGCCGTTCGTGCCCTTCGATACGTTTGACTGGCAGACGCGGGTACTTCCGGGACGCATTATTGCATTCGGCATCGGGAGCATGGTCACCGTGATTCGGGCGCTGAAGCTGGGTCCGACCTCCACGACGGCGAAAACAGCAGAACAGGCGATGGCGATAGCCGAGATGTTCATAGCCGGGCTTGTCGGCGGCTTCGTCGCCTTCTTGATTCTTCGAACTGCGCGCAGATTACATGGCTTTGTCGTAGGACTGGCACTCGGAGTTGTTTTTGGCGTTCCAGCAGTGCTCGTCACCTTGCACGGGAGTGAGACCACCAGCGTCGGGCCGGGGGCGGGCGCCGTCTGGGTACTGGGGGCGTTTCTCGTTTGGGGACCAGTTGTGGGCCACGCGGAGCAACGGCTCATTGGTATCGAGAAGACGACCGGTGCAGCCGCCGACGCAGCGGTAAGACGCATTGATCGTCGTCGGTTCCTCGTGCAGCTCGGCGGCACAGCAGCCGTGATCACTGTGGCGGGAGCAGTAGTGGCGGAGTTAGGCGAAGCACGGCGCCGGGAAGCGGTGACGATGTCCAACGGCGAGCCGATGCGGTGGTCAGCGACACATCCGCTGCCCAACGCGAATGCGGCCGTGCAACCGGCGCCAGGTACCCGGCCCGAATTTACTCCTCTGGAACAACATTACCGCATTGATATCAACACTATTCCACCGAAAATTGACGAGCGGCGGTGGCGGCTGAAGGTTTCAGGACTGGTAGAGAAACCGCTGGCACTCACCCTGGAGGAATTGCAGAGCTATGAACCCATGCACCAGTTCATCACGCTGTCATGCATTTCCAACCCGGTCGCTGGCGACCTTATCGGAACCCAACGCTGGACAGGAGTCAGCCTCCAGAGATTGTTGCCGGACTTGCGGCTCAAGCCGGGTGCGACCCACTTCAAGGTGCGCTCAGCAGATCAGTTCTATGAAGTGGTTTCCGTGGACACGATCAAGGGCGATCCGCGGATCATGCTGACGTATGCCTGGGACGGTGTACCGCTGTCGCGGGAGCACGGCTTTCCGCTCAGAATTTGTATCCCCGACGTAAACGGTATGAAGCAGCCCAAATGGATCGAATGCATCGAGGCCATCGATCATTGGGAAGCGGGCTACTGGGTGGAGCGCGGCTGGAACAACGTGGCACAAATGCATGCGACCTCGGTGATCGACACGGTCGCGGTCGATATGACCATGATCGACGCTGATCACCGCAAGCTGGTGCCGATTGGTGGGATTGCGCACGCGGAGCCCGAGAAATTTCGAAAGTTGAAGTGCAGGTGGACGCCGGTCCCTGGGAGCGGGCGGAGCTACGCACTCCGCTTTCGCAGTTGACCTGGGTCATCTGGCGATACGATTGGCCCTATCGGTCAGGCAGGCACATCTTTACCGTTCGGTGCCATGAAGGAAACGGCACGCCGCAAATCGCCACTCCCAGCCCGCCGGAACCGAACGGGGCCACCGGTCTGGACACCAAGTCAATGATGTTGTGATAACGCGCGCCCCGTCGCGGAGCACTCTCTCGAGAATTCAAAATGGACCACATAACGCACCACTATCACGAACCGGTTAGTTCGCACGTCGTCCACAGTTTGTCGGGAGCCCCCGCAAGTCATTACCATCACGCGGGACACTCCGTCGCCATGTTTCGCGACAAGTTTTGGCTGAGCTTCGCTCTCACGATGCCCGTCGTGCTGTGGTCGAGCGACGTCCAACATTGGCTTGGATACAAAGCTCCCTCCTTCCCGGGATCGAACTGGATTCCTCCGATCCTCGGAACGGTCATCTTCTTCTATGGCGGCCTGGTTTTCGTCCGTGGAGCCCGGAATGAGCTTGCCGACCGCAAGCCCGGCATGATGACTCTCATCAGCTTGGGTATCACCGTTGCCTTCTTGACGTCGCTTGCGGGAACATTCGGCCTCCTCAAGATTGAGGTCTGGTGGGAAGTGGCGACTTTGATCACGATCATGCTTCTTGGACATTGGCTCCAAATGAGAGCAATCTCCCAGGCCCAAGGCGCACTCAATGCCCTTGCTGCGCTGCTTCCGGACATGGCTGAACGAATAAGGGGTGCTGAAATTGAAACCGTCCCGCTCTCCGCGTTGCGCGTGGGCGACGTTGTTTTGGTGAGACCCGGAACCCGGGTTGCGGCGGATGGGACTGTGGTCGAGGGTGCTGCCGATGTCGACGAGTCGGTGATTACGGGCGAGTCTCGAACTGTAGCTAAGGAGCCTGGTGCTGCCGTCATCGCGGGCACAGTCGCGAGTGGCGGGAGCCTTCGAGTTCGCGTTACGGCCGTCGGTGAGCAGACGGCTCTGTCCGGCATCATCCGTCTCGTTGCCGCTGCGCAAGCCTCCGGGTCTCGGACGCAGGACCTTGCCGATCGTGCTGCGGCGATCCTTTTCTATGTGGCCGTCGCGTCTGGAGCGATCACTCTCGCCTACTGGTGGCTTTCAGGGGACAAAGAGCACGCCCTGATCAGGACGGCGACGGTTCTCATCATCGCCTGCCCGCATGCCCTGGGACTGGCGATTCCACTGGTGATCGCGATCTCGACATCGCTCGGCGCCCAGAACGGTCTTCTGGTCAAGGACAGACTCGCGCTTGAGCGCGCTCGCAATTTGTCCATGGTGATTTTCGATAAGACCGGAACGCTCACACGTGGATCACCTGTAGTGTCTGGGGTCGCGGCTGTTCCTGGCGGCAACGAGAATGATTTGCTCGCGCGCGCCGCGGCCGTCGAAGCCAACTCCGAACACCCACTCGCCAAGGCCATCGTGGCCGAAGCTAAACGTCGAAACCTGCCCAACTCAGATGCCGCTGACTTCCAAGCGCTGCCTGGTCGCGGAGCACAGGCGCGAGTAAATGGCAAAAGCATCGTGGTCGGCGGACCGCGTCTGCTGACCGAGGTTAAGGCCGCAGTCCCGCCAGAGCTTGAAGACGTAACGGCCAACTGGGCGGCCAAGGGCAAGACCGTTACGTTTGTGATTGAGGAAGGGCGCTTGCTCGGGGCTTTCGCCGTCGAAGATGAGATTCGGCCCGAGTCCAAGGAAGCGGTTAACGAGCTTCATCAGCTTGGTCTCCGGGTGGCAATGATCACGGGAGACTCCAAAAAGGTGGCGGATTCCGTGGCTCACGACATCGGGATAGACGAAGTCGCAGCCGAGGTCCTTCCCGCTGACAAGGCATCTGCAGTGAGTCGATTTCAGGAGGACGGTGCGAGGGTCGGCATGGTTGGGGACGGCGTGAATGATGCCCCCGCGCTGGCTACCGCGGATGTGGGAATTGCAATTGGAGCGGGGACCGATGTGGCGATTGAGTCGGCTGGCATCGTCCTAGTGCGCAGCGACCCTCGCGACGTCGTGGGAGCGATCGAGTTATCCCGAGCGACCTATCGAAAGATGATTCAAAATCTCGTTTGGGCGACTGCGTACAACATTGTTGCCATCCCGGTCGCTGCAGGACTGTTGGTCCGCTGGGGAGTGGATCTGCCCATGAGTGTGGGAGCAGTGGCCATGAGCTTGTCCACCATTATTGTGGCCGTGAATGCGCAATTGCTCCGCCGATTAGAATTGCAGCGCACGGCCATCTAGTGCCATGTATCTCTTCGCACCTCTGTGTCAGACCCGCTCTTGGGATCGCATGGGCTGCAGAATGGGCAATGCTGATTGCCATTCTTAGCCATGCCGCGGCCAGAAGCCGACTGAGAGCGGACTGAGGGAAAATCGAAGGTTTTACTTAAGTCCTTTGAAATATGGCGGCCTGGGACGGAGTTGAACCGCCGACGCCAGCGTTTTTAGCTCTCTCCCAGTGGTCCGTATGTTGCGCAGCACCGATGAGAAATGGCGGGAGCGACGGGACTCGAACCCGCGGCCTCCTGCGTGACAGGCAGGCGTTCTAACCAGCTGAACTACGCCCCCGCATATATTGCTTCGCTTTTGCCGGACTGTTTCCCTTCCGTTCCCTCCGCTTCCCAGCTGTGTCCGAAACTGCCCGAAAGTGCCGTGACAGGATACACCACGATCGATTCAGTAGCATTCTTCAGTGAGCCTGAGTGGCGCAATCTCCTTGACTTGCTTGCAGTTTAGTTCAGCTCACCGCACCGTCGGCTCTCTGGTGGTCACTCGCGGTAAGTCCTGCGGGCGTTCACACTTGCACGATGATTTTGTGGGGCATTTCGTGGGGTGAGCTGCAGGTCCACATCGCATTCCAAGTGTTGGAGCGCTACTCGCACGAAACAACACACTCCCGAAGAAAATTCTTGCTCCGTTGGCAAGCCTTCTTCGCAATCGCACTCGGCCTGTTCATCCGTGACATCAAGAACGATCTTAGATTTCTCTGCGCTCCCAAAGTTGAGATTCGAGCCTTGAAGAGAGGCCAGCAGTTTGTCCGGGAAGTGCACCGAAGCGCGGGCTTGAGCGGTGCGCGGCCACGAAAGTAGTGTCTGGAGGGGTTCCCTTGTGATTAGCTCATCAGGGGTTGACAAAGGGATTATGCTAGGGGGCAATCAGAGGGGGAGAAAAGAGGACACTGCGCCAGTGCCTATATTGCAGAACGCATCCATTCAGGATCGAAAGCGGTTGTTGGAATTGTTTTCGATTGCATCAATTAAGGAATCTTGGCCGGATATCAAAGGAACGAAAGAAGAGATCTGTTTCGCAGTCGCGGAGCAAGCGCAACCCGCTGCGGTCGTCACTTTTATGAACATGCACATGGGCCGCTGCAAGCAGCACGTGTACATTTTCAACCGGACTCCACAAACGGCTCTTCCCAACACGATAATTGGTGGTGAGAGAGTCCACACGATTGGCAATGACACGGCTTTGTATGTGGTACGCACCAGCTACAGTGTGGTTCTCAAAGATCCGCTTGAGGAAACCGAGCTGGATTTTCTTTGGCCGATCAAGATTCAGCTCAAGCCGGAGCATGTAATCGTTCACTTCGTGGCGATGGAAAAAAACGTCAGTTCTTACGTTGACAGACAGTGCTACGTAGTAAAAAAGAGCATCGAAGAAAAAACGGTGTTGGAGGATCTTCATTTTGTGAATCTCGCCCCGGCCGACATTCATCGAGGAATAAAGACGCTGTGGAATAATGGGTTCATGGATTCTCCTCGTGCTAAGTTCAAAAAGCCCAAGTCCTTGGCAATGGAGGCGATGGATGAAGAACTTGGGATTCGAGAGTACTATCCGGAGCTGTATGAGGTGCTGCAAGATTCCGTTCTCTTGAACACTCTCTTCGTGATCCCGGATGAGCAGGAGTGCGACGTGTCAGCATTTCTAGCGGACTGCGCTCACGGGTACTTGGCGTTCCCTCGATATTCAGAGGGTGAGAAGGACGTGGACTTTGTTGTTAACGAGATTCTTGGACACAATCAGTAAGATTGCGCCGGGCGATCCCTTCGGCGGAAGAGAAGAAGCAATCGCCAAGCTCAATCCGGACAAGATCTACCTGGAAAACGTCCGGAGTGCTCTCGGTGTGTCCAGCGGGAGAGCACAACAAATCCTCGATACAGCGGTTCGGCAAGGTGTATTCGAGCGTTTTGTGGAGGTTGTTTGTCCTGATGGAGTTGCTGCCGCGTCCGCGAGCAGGGAGTCGGAATTACCAGAGATGGTTCATTGTTGGCAGGAGCAGGATGGTGGCCTCACAGAAGTAGTACTCCCGACCAACACTTTGCCGAAGGTGGTTTTCTATCGTCTCAGATGAAGAACCTCCCGCCAGACCTGAATGATCGACAGCTCCGTGCGTATAAGGTAATTCACACGATCAACATGGGTTGGACTGCGCTGATCGTGGTTCTGTCTTTATTCGCTATCGGCTTTCTGTCGTTCCTGTATTCGATCTTTTGGGTCGGAGGACAGGGAACATCAAAAACTATCCTCGGAGGGATTGATGGTCTTCTTGGGTGGTGTGTGAAGGCCATCATCAATTACCTTTTCCCAGCTCCGAATGCAGGCCAGCCGGGTCAAGGTGAATGAATTAATCGGAGGCCACATGACGCTTACGCTTCGTGAAATAGCCGTTCTGGGAGTGGCCCTGACATGAGCAAATGGGATCATGCTTATGAGTACGAGGTGAGGGGATTGCCCGAAGGAGAGGAAGCCTGGATTGCTGAGTTTAATCACCGATGGCAGTTTCTGCGGAGAAGCAAAGGTGCTCAAGGGAATTGGACGGGTGAGTATGGGAGTCCACAACAGAAGGACGGATATGAGCAACCTCCGGCATAGACAGTGCCTTCAGCCCACAGGGGAGATGGGCTATAACTGATTAGTGAACAAATGGCAAGCGAATTCGACCCTCTGAGCCCAGCTACGTCCGGAGCGACGAAAAGCGACGAAAAACGACCAGAATATCAAGAATTAGTTACGCTTTAGTTACTGTTCACGCTATTTTTTTGGCATTTTAGGGGTATTTTGGGGCAAATTCGAGGCATTTCGGGCACTTTTTAGGCTCTCCGTGGATCTGGGGTACGTTGGTTAATCGTCTTATTATCAAACGATTACCTAATTTTGTGTAGGTCAATCCTATGCAAAAACTCGAATTTCGCGATTCGCGATTATACGCGTGAAGACGTCGCACGGTTCGCAGTTGAAGGCAAAATCAAAACTCACTCCCCCTATCCCTCTGATAGCATTGGCTTTAACCCGCTGCCCTATCATAGTGCGCATGTATATGCAAACAAAGCACTTTCGTCCAGCAGCATGTATGTGCATAGTAACACAGTAGTTACACAGCGGCCATGTAGCAGGGGCGAAAGCACAGGGAATAAAGGCGAAAGGCGGCCCCACAATGTACATGCGCCCACGGCCCACAGCATAGCGCCCGGCCCATAGGGCTGCGCACAGGGCTAGGTCTGCCCGGCCCCGGCGTGCAGGGCTGATAGGTTAAAGTCTATCAGCAGGGGACCCCTGATAGCATATAACCTATCAGGGCAGCCAAGGCTGTGGCTCCTGTGGTTGCCTTTGGGGTTGGTGTTGCTGGTTTCTATCGGGTTTGGGGTTGCTGGTATCTGCCGGGGTTCTGCTGCTGTTCGGTTCCCGAATGGGAACGCGCCGCCCTGTGCCCTGTGTGGATTGCTTTTACAATCCCCACGTGTGGGAGGTTGCGCATAGGCGAAAGGCGCAACCAAGTGGTTGCGCATAGCAGATTGATGTTGCGTATAGAATCGCCGTCGCAGGGCCAAGACGCTATATAAGTCAATCGGGGCTGGCGCGTGCTTTCAAGGGCACGGTAACCGGGTTAATGTGCTGTGATTGATAGCCGGGCGTTCTATCAATCAGGGGTTGCTTGTTTCTGCCGTGGGTTCGGTGACTGAATGCGAACTGACGCACGCGATCGGCTCCGGTAGGGATCAATCTCACCAGCTCCACGATCAGATGGGAGCGGAGCATCATCCGCCCAGGTATAGTCCTAACAATCACAGGACTGGACGCGAGACGTGTGGGGGCGCCGGGATTGTTCCAGCCTGGCCAACAAACCACCCGGAATCCTGGTCGTCACGTCCCACAAGGGCGTTCCGCGGTACCGATCTGGTGAAACTTCCTAGAAGAGGACTTCTGGCCCGGAATAACTTTTGGTTAGCCCGTGACTCGGGGCTGAATGGTCCTGTGAATTAGCGTCTGGGTTGTGAAATCGAAAGCCCACTCTGCTGGCAGGTCGAGGCATCAGGCGGTTAGGAGCGTCATTTGTTCAGCTTCGCAGGCCAGTTCAGAACCACGGACATGGGCACGCTCTCGGCCTGCTTCACCTGCGTGTTGATCAAAAATCGCTGCCCGTCACGGCTCACGTCGTAAACGAACAAGTCATAGACCAGCACGGGCGGCCGGGGAGTGCTCTGGAAAAGAACAACGGGCGTTCCTGCATCGAAATGAGTTCCGGTCGTAACCGGCGCTGCCATCATCTTGCCGTCCGAAGACAGGAAGAATAACTCTTCGCCGTCACCCTGCCACCGGGGCTGCTCTCCTCCTCCCGAGGAGACTTGCCATCGGCCGCGTGCGTCCGGAAACGAGGTTACATGAATCTCCCACCTGCCACTCTCGTTGGAAGAGTAGGCCACCCATTTTCCGTCGGGTGAGAATTGGGCGTTCCTGAAGACGGAAGGCGCTTTGAGGAACAGGCTGCTCTTCAACTCTGGGTAACTCACGAACCACAGGTCTGGGCCTCGACAATAGAGGATGTATTTTCCGTCGCGGGACCAGTCACTGGGAAAGTTTCCGACGTCTTCCTGCACAATGTTTTTCTCGTCGTTGGCGCCATCGGAGTTCTTTACATAAAGACCAAAGTAAGTTTGGCGGTTCGAGGCAAACACTAAACGTGCGGCATCGGGACTCCAGATGGGGACCGCATCAATGGCAGGATCGAAGGTAAGGCGCTTGCCACCATCGCGCTGCAATTCCTGCGTCCAGATGTCGATGTTCAGGCTTGCCATGTCGGTCTTGTCGGTGGCTACGGACTTTCCATCCGGCGCCAGGAATACGTTGCCATACACATCGGGCTTGCCCACAACACCGACCGCATTGCCCTTACGATCGAACCACGAAAGTTGCGAAGAGGTGGCCTCGCTGCCGGTTTGAGCCAGCAGCAGGCCTTGATCGGAGACTGCAAATATCGCTCTCTTTACTTGCGGCAAATACTGGATCTCCGGCAGAATCACGGTCGCTTCTCCCGTCAGGGCGAGACGCTTGAGGTCGAAGGGCTGGGCAAGCAGAGTTCTGTCTCTGTAAAACAGCAGGTACCCCGGCGCGGCGTACGCGGCGTTCGCGGTCGATTCCACGACGAAGCGCTTTTCGTTCGAATCCAGGGAACCCACGAAGATGGCATTGACCCCTTTCTGCCCGGTGAAGTTGCCCACCAGATAGAGGAAATGCTTTCCGTCGGGTAGAAAGATGGGCCAGCGGAGACTGCCTTCTCCACGACTCGTATCCAATCTGCTGATCCGCGTAGCGGTCCCGCCCGACGCCGGTACTCGAAACAGGCCTGCGGTCGTCTCCGGGGCGAAAACGATGACTCCGTCCTTGTTCCATGTGCCGCCGCGGCCTTGAGGCGCGTCGCAGATCGTCTGAACCGGGCCTCCAGCGAACTCCAGCTTTTTCAACTGTGCGTCGGCGAAGAAGGCGATTGATCGTCCGTCCGCCGACCAGAAGGGATAGCTGGCACCCTCGGTGCCGGCGAGGCTTCTTGTGCCCTGCGATCCCAGCTCATAAATCCAGATCATGTTCTTTCGCGCAGATTCCTGGTACGCGACGACGGCGATGGTGTGCCCGTTCGGAGCGACGGCGATGTCGGTGGCCGGAAACGGCAGTGGAGCCGGAAAATACATAGTTTCTACGGATGGTTTGGAATTCCGCCACCAAATTGCCCCGACAATGAGAATAGCGAGGAGAGTGCCGGCGATGAGCCAAGAAAACGCTTCCCGACCCCTTCTCGCTGCTGGAACCGCAGGGCTCGTGAGCTGAGCACTTTCGGCGCTCCATTTCAGTTCCTGTATGAGGTCGCGAGCAGTTTGCCAGCGGTCGTTGGGATCTTTTGCGAGGGCGCGCTGAATCACATGATCCAGCGCAGGGGATGCCATGGGCTGCACCGACGAAACCGGCTCAGGCTCTTTCTCGAGGATCGCGCTCATCACGCTGATCTGGCTCTTGCCCGCGAATGCCCGCTGGCCGGTCATCATTTCGTAGAGGACAGCCCCGAGCGCAAACAGATCCGCGCGCGCATCCGCCTCACGCCCTTGCACTTGCTCGGGCGCCATATATTGACAGGTCCCCACGATCGTGCCTTCCACGGTCAGTGGTTTGCTCATCGTTGCCATCGAACCGGAAGCCAGGTCGGCCCCGCCGTGCGCCGCCTTGGCCAATCCAAAATCCAGCAGCTTCGCGCCGGACTTAGTGAGCATGATGTTTCCAGGCTTCAAATCGCGATGCACAATGCCGTGCGCGTGCGCCTTCTCCAGTGCTTCGGCAATCTCCAGCCCGTATTGCAGCGCTAGCTTGAGCGGCAGCGGACCTTTCGGCAGCCGGTCGGCGAGCGTCTCGCCCTCCAGCAGTTCCATGACCAGGAAATCAGTTCCATCCTGCGAGCCGATGTCGTAAAGATGGCAGATGTGAGGGTGGCTCAAAGCCGAAATCGCTTTGGCCTCGCGTTCAAAACGTGCTTTCAAATCAGGGTCGGAGGAAAGATGCGAGGGCAGGACTTTGATGGCTACATCTCTACCTAACCGCGTATCGCGCGCACGGTACACTTCACCCATGCCGCCGGCGCCCAGCGGCATCTGGATTTCATAAGGGCCGAGTTTTGTGCCAGAGGTAAGGACCATGCGTGGGCGCAATTATAGCCTGCACAGCAAGTTGCCGGGGATTCCGCCGATTCTTGATGGATTGTCGGCCAACCGGATGTTATCCAGAAACGGGCTTGGGGGACATCAATGGCGTCTCCCAGAAGCCGACTTCTGGCCCGCTTCGCTGAAAGTTTTTTGCCGACTCGCCGGGAGCTACTTCATTAGGGACACAATCGCGTTTCTCCGGTACAGATGTTCAGGCACGCCTGCGTGCCCTTGCTCAATTTCTCGTTGCCGAACGGTGCTGGTGTTTACTGCTGGGAAGATTAAGAGGCCTTGAAGCGGTGCCGGTTTATGCCCAGCTTCCTTATCTTGGATTCGAGTGTCTGTCGGGGAATGCCCAGCTTAACGGCGGCGCCGGTTGGACCCCCAACCACGCCTTCGGTTTCCCGGAGAGCGGCTTCGAGGATCTCTCTTTCGTGTTCGACTAGGTCAGTAACCAGCGGAGCAATCGTCGCAGCCAGTTTGGGAGTCACGTGCGTGAGCCAGGTCTCATCCACAAAGAAAGTCTCTCCTTCACACAGAATCACCGCCCGCTCGACTACATTTTGCAACTCGCGAATGTTGCCCGGCCAATCGTATGCGTGGAAGAGTTCGATCGTCTTCCTGTCTATGTTTCGAATCTTCTTGCCCAATTTTTTGGCGTAGCGGTCGATCAAGTATCCGACCAACAAGGACATGTCACTAATGCGCTCGCGCAATGCCGGCAATCGAATCGGAAAAACGTTGAGGCGGTAAAACAAATCCTGACGAAACCTGCCCTCGGCCACGGCTGAAGTCAAGTCTCGATTCGTGGCCGCTATCACCCGTACGTCGACCGAAACCGATTGACTGCCACCCACTCGTTCGAATTCCCGTTCCTGAAGAACTCGCAGCAATGCGACCTGCGTCTCTGGCGGGAGGTCGCCTACTTCATCGAGGAATATCGTTCCACCGTCGGCCGATTCGAAACGGCCCAACCGGCGCTGAGTGGCCCCTGTAAAGGAACCTTTTTCGTGGCCGAACAGCTCGGAAGCAATCAGCGACTGGGGAATCGCCGCGCAATTCACTCGAATGAAAGCACGGTTTGAACGCTTGGAGCGGTTATGAATGGCGCGAGCAATCAGTTCCTTTCCCGTTCCGGTCTCACCTAAGACCAAGACTGTGGAATCCGTCGGAGCTACCTTGGAAACCTGAACCAGCACACGACGTAATGGCTCGGAGGAACCGACGATTTCTTCGAACATGGATGACCGTACGATGTCTTCGCGCAAGGCAACGTTTTCGTTTCGTGTCCTGTCTTCGGCACGCTTGCGATCGTCTATGTCGGTTCCAGTCGCATACCAGCGCACCAGACGTCCGTGTTCGTCGCGGAACGGGTTAATACGGATAAGGAACCAGCGGTATTGACCGTCCTTTCGCCGCGTTCGTTGCTCGATTTCAAATGGCAGGCCACGGGCATAAGCCGCCTGGCGCTCCTCCCGCAACCTCTCTATGTCTTCCGGATGAAACATTCGGGCACGAAACTCAGAACTGACCACGTCTTGCATGGTCAGGCCGGTATATTCCAGCACTGTCTGATTCGCGTAGAGCGGATCGCCGCTCGGGTCCAGGACGACAATGGTTTGCGGGATAGCGTCGGTAATCCGGCGAAGCTCCCGCCCGTCTTCAACAAGTTTATTCTCTGCTCTTTTTCGATCTTCGATGTCGGTATCGCTTCCATACCACCTGACGACCTTGCCTTCAGCGTCGAATTCTGGAAGGACACGTATAAGGAACCATCGGTATTCTCCGTCATATCGCCGGATGCGGGTTTCCAGTTCGCCTGGTTTGGGGTCATTCAGCAAGGCAAGCCACTCACGAATGAGTCGATCCAAGTCATCGGGGTGAACGACCACCTTCCAACCCCAACCTTTCCCCTGTTCCAGGGTCAGGCCGGTGTACTCGTACCAACGTCGGTTCAGAAATTCTTTGGATCCATCAGGGAAGCTCGTCCACAAGAAAGACGGAACCGTGTCGATGAGGGTCTGGAGCCGGGCAGCCTCCTGGCCGAGCCTTTCGGGAGCATCGCTTTGTTCGTGGTTTTCCGAATCTTGGGCTAACTCACTCATGTTCACTCAGTCCGCCGGAGTGTCAGAACCAATATCAATAATTCTAAATCAAGATCCAACGCCAAGCTCAGCCGGGTGACTTCATGCTGAATTTTCGGCGAAAGCTGAAATTACAGCCTGACTTCAAGAGCTAAACATCAACGACTCAATTGATTACGGGTGGCGCCGGAATTGCCATCTGTTAGGCGTGAATCGTTCTACAGGTCGAACATGACCTTGAAGATTGAGAAGTACTCTGACGAGTACGGCACGACTATTCGACTGATAGGTCGGATGCGTGCGGAGCACGTGCCCGAGATGGAGAAGCAGATTCGGGAGAGCGAATCGAAGATTGTGCTGGACTTGGAGGAATTGAACCTGGTCGATGTTGAGGTTGTTCGATTTCTCGGGAGCTGTGAAGTTGCGGGTGTCACGCTTGTCAACTGCTGCCCCTACATACGCGACTGGATCGGCAAAGAACGCGAATAGAGCAAAGGTCAGGACTTGCATCCATGACCGCACCTCAACTAATAAGGAGCGTTTATGTCAGACCAAGTAGTTTTGATTACGGGAGCGCTGACAGGAATCGGTCGCGCCGCCGCAATCATCTTTGCGCAAGAAGGGGCACGAATTGTTGTGTCTGGCCGTCGAGACAAAGAAGGACAAGCGTTGGTTGCCGAGCTCCAAGGCCTCGGAGCAGAGGCCATTTTTGTCCGTACTGATGTCCGCAAGGATGAGGACGTGCGCAACCTCGTGGATCAAACGGTCAAGCGTTTCGGACGTCTGGATGTGGCGGTCAACAATGCTGGAACCGAAGGCACGCCCGGCCCGGTGACGGAGCAGACCGCAGAAACCTATGCCGCAACCTTCGACACAAACGTCCTAGGCACACTGCTCAGCATGAAGCACGAATTGAGGGTGATGCTGGCACAGGGGAGCGGGAGCATCGTCAATGTCTCGTCGGCCTACGGAAGTATCGGGGCTGCCGGAGCGTCCGTTTATGTGGCCAGCAAACATGCGATTGAGGGCCTGACAAAATCCGCTGCACTGGAAGTCGCCGGGACCGGAGTTCGGGTAAACGTAGTAGCTCCGGGCACAACGGACACCGGTATGCTCACGCGCTTCACCAGCACAGATAAAAATAAAGCGGCGCTCGTCTCCACGGTACCGTTCAAGCGTATGGCAACATCGGAGGAGATCGCTCACGTCATCGCCTTCGTTGCTTCGGAAAATGCGTCGTATATGACAGGTTCTTCCATCCCGGTCGATGGAGGTATGATCGCTGGCTAAATCTTCTTTGACTACGGCACCTCGCTGCTCAAGACAAGTCGTTTTTTGAGCCAGCAAGTCGCGAAAAGGCTGGGACGCGGCTAGCGGACGTTTCGTTTTTGGATTGTCAGGGGATATGGAATGACTACACTTCAAGGCAAAACCGCCCTGGTGACAGGCGCATCACGCGGAATTGGAAGGGCCACTGCATCCGTGCTGGCCTACTCGGGTGCGCATGTCCTTGTGCACTACAGTCGTTCTGCGCAGGATGCAGAATCTCTCGTGGCAGGCATCCTTTCAAAAGGCGGACGCGCGAACGCAATCAGGGCCGACCTGGGAACTCCGGAAGGGGCAACGTTGCTGGCGAAGGAGGTTCGAACGATCGTCGGCGACCGATTGGATGTGCTCGTGCTCAACGCCGGAATCAGCAAGGCGGCACGCATCGCGGATTATACGATAGAGGATTTTGACAACCTTTTCGCGACAAACGTCCGAAGTCCGTTCTTCCTGGTGCAGCAACTGCTGCCCATTCTAGGTGACGGCTCGAACATCATCGTAATCTCTTCGATCGGGGCGCACGCCGTAGTCGGCAAGCCCGGCGTGGACAACCCTTCGCTACTTGCCTACGCCTCGACCAAAGGAGCGCTCGAGACTCTGGTCAAGAACTGGGCGGCCATTCTTGGGCCGCAAGGTATTCGCGTAAATGCAGTCGCGCCTGGCGTGATCGATACTGACATGTCGAATTTCACAAAGACTGAGGCAGGCCGGGACGCCGCGCTCGGGATGCAGGCATTGAAACGGATTGGCAAGCCGGAGGACGTCGCGGACGTCGTCGCTTTCCTGGCGTCAGACGCGGGCCGCTGGATCACGGGAGCCAGCATCCCCGTCGATGGCGGGTCGAAGCTTTAAGTACCTGACGCCTTGCTGGCGTCAGCTGCAATCGCTCGAATGAACGAGGAGGGTCGGCAGATGGCAAAAACAAAAATGGCAAGCGAGACGATCGAATCCAAAAATAAAGCGCTCGTTCTAGAAGCCTTCGACACGCTGTTCAACAAGCGTGACTACTCGGCGGCAGAGCGCTTCTGGTCACCGAACTACATTCAGCACAGCGCACACATAGCACCAGGGCGCGAAGGGCTGTTCAATCTCGTCCGCTCAGTGCCGAAAACGCTGCGCTATGAGAACCAGCTCATTGTTGCAGAAGGTGATTACGTCATAGCGCATGGCCGCTTCACGGGGATGGGAAGGCCCGCCGCCTGGATCGCCGCTGACGTGATCCGGTTTGAAGACGGTGTTCTTAAAGAGCATTGGGACGTTCTGCAGGACGAGGCGACCAAGGCCGAATCTGTCAGCGGCCTTCCCATGTTTGGTGACACATTCCCCAAGTGACAGGCTGAAACAACGGATCGTCCTGAGGGCGTTCGACACGCTTCTTAACGGATCAAGGAAGCACTAGCTATGAATTCACCCGTTGCTTTGAATGCCACGTATCTGATTTTGGGCGCGAGCGGTAACACCGGCTCGATCATCGCCGATTCCTTGCTATCGAAGGGCAAGAAGGTGCGCGTCGTGGGGCGCGACCCGGGGCGACTACAGCGCTTTGTGCGCCAAGGCGCGGAAGCGTTCACGACCAGCATGAGCGACGCGGCTGCCCTCACCAAAGCCTTCAGCGGCGCGCGTGCAGCATACTTGTTGTTGCCGCCGATTACCTCCCGGGAAGACCAAGAGCGAGAGAGCGATGCGATAGCAAAAGCTGTGACGGAGTCCGGCCTGCCTTACGCGGTGTACTTGAGCAGCTACGGCGCTCATGTCCCGGAAGGCACCGGGCCAGTCACGGGGCTGCATTCTGCGGAGCAAAAACTCAATGCTATCGGCGGTTTGAACGTTCTGCACCTGCGTGCCGCGTATTTCATGGAGAACAATCTGGCGGCGATCAGCATGATTCAGGAGATGGGAATCTTCGGACATGCACTGCTATCCGACCTGAAGCTGCCCATGATGACGACGGGAGATGTTGGCACCTACGCGGTGCAGCGCCTCCTGGACCTGGATTTTTCCGGCAAACAAACTCGCGAGCTGCTTGGCGAGCGCGACCTGTCGATGGCGGAAGCCACCGCGATCATTGCGCGCGGCATTGGCAAATCAGATCTGCGTTACGTGCAGTTTCCTTACGACCAGGTGCAGCAGGTGTTAGAGCAAATGGGCATGGCGCCGAAGAAAGCCGCGGTGTACATCGAGATGTTCAAGGCGATTAACGCAGGTGTCCTCGCTGCGCAGGAGCCGCGTTCGCTGGAGAACACTACCTCGACTTCGTTTGAAAAATTTGTGGAGGACGTCTTTGCGCCTGCATATCACGGGAAGGCTCGCGTCGCGTAGACCCAAGCGTCCAGGGGCGCCGGTTGCGCCTCTGTCCAAGAGCGGCGAACCAATGTTCGGTGACAAATTTCTACAGTGAACGAGTAAATTGGGCCGACCAGCGGCTTCGCAAAACTTCTATCAACAGAATTTAGTGAGCAACCTAGATGAGCACGACAACAGATGGCACGCAACTCAGCCCCTGCGTCAAGCTCTTCATAGAGTTGCTACTCGACGGAGCTTCCGCAGTCACATCAATAGAGGTTGCCATTGTCCTTCAGCCGCAAGATGTTGTAACGCGTTTTCGGACTGGACTCCCTCCCAACGCTCTAATTCCGGAGAAGGTAGATGAACGATTTGCTGCAAGTTGCCGTCAATGCCCACGGTGGGCTGGAGCGGTAGAATTCTGAAGACAGTGAAGGCGAGTGCGGACGAACCTTCATGAGTGTCGGCCACTCGGAAGTTGGCCAGAAACGGGCTTCCCGGAAGTTGGCCGGATTGGTAACGACAAGTCGACTTCTCGACCCCGACTTCCGGCCCGCCAAAGCAAATACCTTCCGCTGCTCCTCACGAATCAAGCCGCATGCGCGCAAGCAGATCGCGAAAGCGTGGCTCACCTCGTAGCCCATCAAGCCGCGGGTGCACCTTGAGCCACACCAGCGTGCCATCGCGCTCAGAGTACGCCTTCTCCAGCCAATCGAGCGCGCGGTCATTGTCCCCGATCACTGCGTAGTACGAAGCGATGCCGTAGGGCGAGACAAATTGCTTCTGCAACAGCTCCTGCACTGCCTCCAGGGTGGCGCGGGCATCATCCAGACGCCCGGCGCGGGCGTAGAGGATCGCCAGGCCGGACGAGGGCCGCGGCAAGCCATCGGGCCCCGTGGTTCCTCGCACGAACTCCTTGATTGCTTCTTCGGCCCGGCCCACATGCTCCAGCGAGCGCGCGAGATCGGTGTGGGCTGCTCCAAAGGTTGGATCCAGCTCAAGGCACCTGCGGTAAGGCGTCAGCGAGCGTTCGAAGCGGCGCGCGTAGAACAGAGTATCGCCCACCACGGTGTAGATGAGCAGATTGAGAGGATCCAGTTCATACGCCCGCTGGGCCTCGGCAATGGCTTCCTCGTGACGCCCCATCCCCGATAGCAGTAGCGCATATCGACTTCGGCCGAACGCATAGCCCGGGTTGATCTGGATGGCCCGCAAACACTCGCGCTCCGCGGCCGGCCAATCCCAGTCGAAAAGACGATGAATCCAGCCTAGCGACGTGTGTAGCTCGGCTAGCGACTCGTCGAGGGAGAGTCCCCGCTCAGCGGCCTTGCGTCCCAAGGAATAACCTTCGCGTGGCGGGAGGATGTGGTGGTTTGCCAGCATGATATAGCTGTCGGCGAGCCCTGCGTAGGCGGCTGCGTAATTGGGATCGCTCGCTAGCGCCTCCTCGAAACGCCGGATTGCCTCCTTCACTGAGTCGCCAGTGAACCGGTTCCACAGGAACGATCCCTGCAAGTAGGCGACGTGGGCCGCGGGATTGACCGCTCCTTTGGATCGCAGTCTTGCCCGTTCGTCGGGTGTCACTTGGATCCGAATCTCGTCGGCGATCGCGTGCGCGACCTCGCTCTGGAGGCCAAGGATGTCGGTAAGGCCGCGCTCGTAACTCTTCGCCCACAAGCTCCGGTCGCTCGCCACATCGACCAACTGCACCGTGATGCGCACCCGGTCGCCAACCCGCAGCGCCGAGCCCTCGACTACGCCGTCCACACGCAGTTCCCGCGCGAGTTCGGATAATGGAGGATGGGTCCCCTTGAACCGCATTGCCGAAGTGCGAGAGATGACCCGCAGCGCTGCAATTTGCGCGAGGTCGGCGATGAGGGCATCGGTCATCCCGTCGGCAAAAAACTCCTGGGCCGGGTCGCCCGAGCGATTTTCGAATGGTAAAACCACCAGCGATTGAATGGTCCCACCCGGACTGGAGCCAACAATGGCGCCTGCTGACGCGGCAATCCCAGTGGGCAATCGTCGACCGTCGTCCGAAGGTTCGCCCCGCAGCGCGCGCAACAGGGCACCTGCGTCTGAAAAACGGCGCAGCGGTTCCTTTTCGAGGCAACGCGCCACCACCGCCTCGAGCTCGGCCGAGAGCCCAGGGCGAACAACCCGCAGGAGCGGCGCAGGCTCGTGGGCAATCTGGTAGAGAAGCGAGAGCACATCGTCACCGCCGAATGGGCGCCTCCCTGTTGTCATCTCGAACAGAAGAGCGCCCAGCGCGTAGAGATCGGAACTTGCGTTCGCGCGACCGTCTCGTACTTGCTCGGGAGACATGTAAGGCACGGTGCCGACAAGGGCACCGGGACCACTGATGGAGGACGATTGAGTAAGGCTCGCGCCTTCGGGCATGACCCGGGCGAGGCCGAAGTCGAGTACCTTGGCGCGCCCGCGTGGCGTGATGATGATGTTCCCGGGCTTGAGGTCGCGATGGACGATGCCCTTCTCATGCGCTGACTGGAGGCCCTCGGAGACATCCAGTGCGATGGCGCGGGCCCGGGTCTCGGGGAGCGGGCCGTTCCTGAGCGTGTGGGCCAGCGACTCGCCGGGCACGAACTCGAGGACAAGAAAATCGACACCCCGATCGGAGTCGAAATCAAACAGCGTCGCGATGTTGGGGTGGAGCAGTTGTGAAAGGGCGCGCGCTTCGAGCCGGAACCTACGCTTCGAATCTTCGTCGTGAAGCGCGTCCTGCTTCAGTACCTTGAGCGCCACGTCGCGCTCGAGTCGCGGATCGTTGGCGCGGAACACTACGCCCATACCGCCTTCGCCCAGGCGTTCGACGATGTGGTACCGGCCGAGCGTTTGACCGATCATGGCGGCTCCGGGATGGTAGGGGTAACCAACGTTTCCGAAGTTTATTCCGCGGGACGGTAACGAGCAAGTAGGCGGGCATTGAGCCTGACCTTTCCGGGTTTGAGATCGAGGCGTACCGGCGGATGCTGGTGAGTACGAATTTCACCATAAGAACGCTTCGGGTGAGTAACATCATTCTAGTTTATGAATGTCGCTAGTACTGGTGAGCCCCGACTCGATCACCTGCGACAGGAGCGCCGCAGTTCAGTGCTTCCGCCTGTCGCCATTGGCGTTCTGATTGGCCTCTGTACCGCCAAGCTCTTGCTGCACCTCTTCACCAGCGACGCCCGGCATTACGGCTACTTCCGCGACGAGCTCTACTACCTGGATATGGCCCGCCATCTCGATTGGGGTTATGTCGATGCCGCTCCGCTCATCGCCTTGTATGCCAAGATCGCACTGTGGATGGGCGGTTCGTTGGCGGCGCTGCGTATCCTTCCCGCGCTCGCGGGCACGGCACTTGTCGCGCTCACCATCCTCATCGCGCGTGAACTCGGCGGTGGATGGTATGCCCAGTTCCTCGCTCCAATCGCTATTCTGCTCTGTCCTGCCGTTCTGATGACTGACAGCCTCCTCACCATGAATGCCTTCGAACCGCTGTTCTGGATGGGCTGCATTTGGGTCGTCGCTCGCATCTTGCGCACCGGTGACTCGCGGCTTTGGCTATGGTTCGGCGTCCTTGCCGGTCTTGGCCTCGAGAACAAGCACTCCACGCTATCTTTCGGATTCGCGGTCACCTTCGCCCTGCTGCTGACGCATCATCGCCGAGAGTTCGCCCGACCGTGGATCTGGATCGCTGGCGCCATCGCTCTCACGCTCTTCCTCCCCAACATCATCTGGCAAGTCCGTCATCACTTCCCGACGATCGAAGACCTCGCCAACGTTCGCCGCGAAGGCAAGAACGTCGTGCTCGCCCCGCTTGCGTTCGTTAAGGAGCAGATCATCGACATGCACCCGATTCTATTGCCGGTCTGGCTCTCGGGCCTGGTCTGGTTTTTCCGCGACTGGCGCTGGCGCCTGCTGGGCTTGATCTTCCTGACACACAGATCCGGCGCGAAGCCTTCAAGCGCCGGCGACGGAGACGGCGGAGATTCGCTCCGCGCTGCCGGCGAGCAAATCCATCCAATCGCAGATCGCCGCTGTGTCGTCCTCGCGCTCACTCCTTCGCCCTCACTGCTTAGCGGAACTCGCCGCCGTAGCGTACGGCTCGCCGAAATAGGGAAAATCCGGGCGCATCAGCCGCATATCGGGTGCCACCCCATCGCGGAGCGCCGTGTTCGTGACCAGAGACTCTGTCCTAGGTCGGAACCTTGGCGGGACAGGAATAAGGAAGCTAATGCGACGCCGGACCAACGATGTTGCGTCACTAGCCGCGAGGGTGAGGTGCATAGAAAGGGTGAGGTGCATAGAAGATGTTGAGTCTACTCAGACTTCAGGTCAGCGGCACTGCGAGCCATCCAACTACGGTCCTCGAACAGGTTGTTGCGGATACGCATCCAGTTTTCTTCCAAGTGATCACGTGGAACGCTGTCGCGGGTGTTCTTGGCCAGGACAGCCAAGGTTCTGATTTCGGTAGCCTCCATCTTCAGGAACGGCGCATCGGAGCCGGCCGTAACGCGCGAGGCTAAGCCTTCCAGTTTGTCAGCAAGCTGCACACGGCGCGCGTCATCGTAAGGCTTGGGACTGAATAGGAGACGGTCAATGTCGGTAACCTCTTGGCGATAGTCGTCGGCATTCAAGAGCACGGGTTGCGGCAGGCGCTGGCTCAAATCGGCGTTGCAACCGAAAATCGCGACAAGGACGACCGTGACCGGAAGTGCGCGCATGGCGAATTGCATCGTTCAATGTCCTTTGTTCGGCGCCAAGTGGAACTTATCTTTCACGAAGCGAGCGAACCGTGGGACATCTTCATCCTGGTTCGGCTCGGAGATCAGTTGGTCGAGCTTTTCCGGAACGCGTTGGTCGGAGGTGTCAATGTCACCAATGGCATAGATCATGGAAGGCGTGGCGTTGCGGCGCAGGAATTGGTCCACAATGGTGTCATACGTGGAGGGGTCTTTGCATACCGCGATGGTCTGAGCAGAGATGCCCGCGATGTAGTCGTCGCTGCTTTCCTTAAGGATACCCATCAGATCAGGTACTGCCTTGCAAGCCCTGCGAGACTGGATCTTCTGGATGGCTTCGTTTAGGACTTCCCGGTCAGACGAGCGAAGATCGGCTATTGCATGTTCGGTGTCTGATTCCCGCTGCGCCTGTTTTGCCCGGTCCGCGGCACTTGCGACTCCGGCCGCCAGAGCGGGAGCTTCCTCGACGTTCCTCCTGTCTAACTCCCCGATTGCTTCTTGTCTGCGGCGTTCGCGCCCAGCTTGGTTCGAACTCATTAGCGAAACCAGGAGGAATAACGCTGATACGCAGACAACAATCGTTACCAACGCAGTTTTGAGCATCGACTCCTCTTGTTGGTTGGCTTCAGTAGCCAGCATTATTGTAGGGGTGAAAAGGAAATTGGGCGAACAGGACAATCGGCACGATGGTGATTGTCCCTTTAGAATCGCCAAGTCTCCAGCTGTCGGCAACAGGGCAACTATCTCCAAACGGGCTTCGGGGAGATCAATTGTGACTTCCCCCAAGCCGACTTCGGGACAACTACACGTCTCTCTGGCCGAAAACCACCGATGCGATCCCTTGTCCGCCTTCTGATAACTTCAGGCTTGCCCGTCACTCGGGCGCAATCCCGAGAGGGCCGTGGCAATTCGTGCTTACGACCGGAAGACTTCCAATGAATTCTCCTAACACCCTGCTAATTTTCCGATCGTTCGGGATTCGAAGGCGATGGAATCAGGGACGGACAGCCGACTTCTATTCCGGCCGCGGGTGGTGAATAGCTATTCCATCGGTGTTGCACAACAAAACGACATATCCCTCCTGGCGGACGATCGCATAAAGACGATCGACTTCTTTCTGGGCAGACACAATGGCTTTGGCGACTTCCCCGCCTGCCGCTACGTTTCGGGAAGCAACGATGAATTAGCCCAGTGCCGACTCCTGAACATGACCTGCGGAAACCGCGTTCCATGCTACCCGAAACCGGCGATGGTCCCGAGTGACAGGCTATACGGAAATAACGGATCGACTTCCTGTTTGCCGACCAGTCGTCCATAAACCACGCTTGAACCTTGGCCGGGCTACTACTCTTTCTGCGAGGTATAAGGCTGCCACGCGTAAAGTCCAAACGACAGTCCGGCTAAAAATCAGTGGCGGTAGCAGGTGAACGAATTCGCCATGTACGAGGTGAGTAACGAAGGCCCCCACCATCACGACAATCAATGCGACCGCTGCCGCTCGTCTAACCAAGGGCACAAACAATCCAAGCCCCGCCAAGATCTCGATTCCTCCTATCCCGTACCTCGATGCCGCCGGGTAGCCCCATCGGGAGAGCCGGACCGCCCAATCAGTTCCCGAAGGTCCGGCAAGTTTTGACCATCCAACCAACACGAAAAGCAACCCAATAATAACCGCCATGGTCCAGATCGCAGTCACTCGAAGCATTTCTCATTACCCCGTAAGCTCGGTTAAGTGCGTATGCAAGGTAAGCCAGTGCGAGTTCCTCCGTGTCACACGGGTGTCAAGAATGTGTAAAAGTTGGCGGTGTCAAACAATTTGCCCCCTGCGTCGCGGAACGCTTCGTAGATCATCCGGCTGTCGCTCTTCTCTGGATTTCGAGAGCAGCCCGCGAGTGCCCTTGGTCGGCAAGCTAGACATGAGCTTTGATCGAGAGCTCTCGCATCCCTCGCGGGACGGATGTTCGGATAGAAGCATCATGCCTGAGGTTGTGGCCGAATCGAATTGCGCTCCGACGGATGGGTCACCCGCCAACTTTTGACAAAGAGTTTACACGTCACCGACATTCATCCCGAAAATCTCCGGTCTAATCACTCTCGAAGAAAGCATCAGCATTGAGGGATTCTTCGAGACTAATTGAGTCGGTATAGCGACGCTGGTCCCAAAGGCTCTGCCTCGGGGAATAGCTCATTCGCAAGGCATTCACTGTAAAGGCCGGATATACGGCCACATCTTCTTGGCAATCGGAGAAAAAAAGATATGTCCCTAAAAAAGAGCGTGGTAAGGTTTCTCAGTCTTGTCGTCAGTCTTTATTTTTCGACACTAACTGTCGCCCAATCTGCGGCGATCCAAGAGCTGTTTGGTTTTCCCTGCGATGCGGCTACCCGCGCGTGCCCAGACGGTTCGCAGCCGCAGGGATCGCTGATACAGGTTTCTGACGGCAATTTCTACGGCACGACCGTATTTGGCACCGTGTCAGGCCATGGCGGCACGGTGTTCAAAATCTCGCCGAGCGGCCAATTCACCTCGCTGAAAAAGTTCGTTGCCGATAAAAAAGGACACTTTAGCGGCGGAGAATTCCCGGTCGGCGGGCTAGTGGAGGGCAACGACGGATTTCTTTATGGCAGCGCCGGATGGGGAGTCTTAGCCAAGAACGCCGAAGCCTGCATGATTTGTCCAGACTGGCAGTAACCACACTGCGGAACCTGCTCGGCAATCCAGGCGCGTTGAACCGGATGGCTGCGATCCGGAGAAAGACCTTCAATCGTTGTGATCTTTTTCGCTCCGACCGAACCCACTGGCGTTTGACACGATCGCCGTGCCTCGCCATCGAGGTGTACAGTGCATGCACCGCATAGACCCATGCCGCAGCCATACTTGGTCCCCGTTAGCCCGAGCGTGTCGCGCAGCACCCACAGGAGCGGCGTGTCGGATGCAACATCGATTAGGTGTGCCTTCTCATTTACTGTGATAGCTATACGACTCATAAATCACTTAGGACATCGAGAATTTTCACACTATCGTGAATCGCAGGAGGCCCAAACATATTTGTGACGGATCGTTGGCCCTGTGGGGTGAAGCGTAGCGGTCATCAAAATGGTTCGCTGGGATGCTTATGAGGTTTGCGCAACCTAAGCCAGGGCACCAGGCGAGACGATTGGCTTCAGCCGAAGCCGTACCGCAAAGGAAGCCGCATTGTTATCGCTCAGTCAACGGTGAACGAATGCTTGCTCAATATTGTTCCGCCTGCGTTCGTCACCGTGATCGGTCCCGTGGTCGCGCCGGCTGGTACAGTGGCACGGATGAACTTCGTGTTAAGCACCTTGAACGAGGCTTGCACGCCGTTGAAGGCAACCGCACTTGCCCCTACGAAATGATCGCCACGAATGGTCACGGAGGATCCAACCTTTCCCCGTACCGGCATAAAGGCTGCGATAGCGGCTTGCGGCGCGGCGAGCCCCGCATCGACGGTGAAGACCGTGCCGCCGGCTGAGTGATGCTGGGAATCGACTCCGCATACCGTTGCCACGCCGTAAAGCTTGCCATCGGCCCCTTGGATTACTCCTTGCGGGTCTCCGCCATTGGTTGAACAATCGAATGAGACGCTCAATAGATTGGAGCCTCCGACAGTGTCTTCAAAGAGCGCATCTGCATTCTGGAAGAGCGGGCCGGCATGGGTGCCCCACAGATTTCCGTCCGACGCTTGCGTAACCCCGCCAAGAATCGTGTCGAAGTTGCCGGGCACAACGATTTGAAACGAACCGGAAAGGCTCATTTGGAAAACCTCGCCGTAAAAGGTCGCTCCGTAGAGCAAGCCATTTGAAGCCTGGATCAGGCGAGCGTTCGGGTCAGCATCCGGCGGATGGCCCATGTTGTGGACATCGGTAAACTCTCCTGCCGGGGTCACACGGAACAGACTACCGATCACACCCAGGGGTGAAATGCCCCCGACCCCGTAGAAATTCCCATCCGAGGCCTGAACCAGCGCTTGGTTCGGCGGACCACCATCACTGGTTCTGTTCAGCGCATGCAGGGTGACGAAAGAGCCGCCCGGCGTGATACGAAAGATGCTGCCATTATTGGATGCCGCTCCACTCGTGGTCCCTCCG
>Ga0206817_1011_pt1 | contig 84375 bp, 73 predicted proteins | sample Alteio_BWOrgCont_89_FD_152873 | JGI IMG/M metagenome (GOLD analysis project Ga0206817, IMG submission 152873) | Enriched cells from forest soil in Barre Woods Harvard Forest LTER site, Petersham, Massachusetts, United States -... | ecosystem: Environmental > Terrestrial > Soil > Temperate forest >...
TAGGTCGAAGATCGCTTAGCCCTTCCAGCGGTAGGCCTTGGACTGGGGCAGGCCGATGTGGGCGAGGACGCGGAAAGCGAATTCGCGCGCCATGGCATCCAAGCTGGCCGGGTGGTTGTAGAAGGTGGGGATCAGGGGGAAGACGGTCGCGCCGGCGTCGGCGGCACGGTACATGTTGCGGATGTGGATTTTGTTGAGGGGCGTCTCGCGCACGCAAAGAATTAACCGGCGCTGTTCTTTGAGGCAAACGTCGGCGGCACGCTCGATCAGGTGCGAGGCGATGCCGTTGGCGATGCGGGCGAGCGTGCCCACGCTGCACGGGATGACGATCATGGCGTCGGCGGGATAGGAGCCGCTGGCGATGTTGGCTCCGATGTCGGCGTTCGATTGCTGATGAATTTTGCGGGAGGCTTTGCCGAGAATTTGGGTGACCAGGTTGCTGCGGCCGCCGAGTCCGAGTTCTTCGGCCATGACGCGCAGGGCGCTATCGGAGGCGATGAAGTTCACGGTGTGGATTCGCGGATCGCGTTCGACGGTGGCTAGCAGATGTTTGCAGAATAACGATCCGCTGGCTCCGGTCGTCGCGACAGTCAGGTTCTCGGGTGGAAGGTTGGGCACGAAATGCTCCTCCGAACTTCTTGTAGAGACGTAGCTAGCTACGCCTCTACGGCCGAGATGCAGCTTGCGTCCTGAGCATAGGGAGCGGGTGACGGGCAAGTCAAGGAGCGGTTGTTCGTCATTCGTCATTGGTCGTTGGCCACGCCGCCCACGAACCGAGTTTGGCGAACGACCAACGACGAACGACCAACGACGATTTCATGCTGACTTCAACGAATCTGGGATCGCGCCGCAACGCCGCGCAGATGCACGCGCTGGCCTCGGTCGAGCGCGAAGTGCGCGCCAATGATTCCAGCGGGCGGCGCAAGTATCTCCGGGACTTCAGCAATGCTTTTCGCTCGTATGAGTCGGTCATCGATGCCCAGCAGCTGAGCACTGCGGCCCGGGCGGCCGACGTGATCCTGATTGGCGATTATCATGCTCTGCCGTCGGCGCAGCGGTTTGCGGCGACTCTGCTCGAGCAGCGGGCCCAGCCGGGAGATCGTCCGGTGGTGCTGGGAGTGGAGACGATTTTTTCCCGGCATCAACATGTCCTCGAAGAATGGTGGCGGCGGGAGATCGATGAAGAAGAGTTTCGCCAGCGCATTCGTTTCGACCTCGACTGGAATTATGAGTGGCCCCCCTTTTACGAGTTGCTGGTAACCGCCCGCGAACACGCAGAAGCAGTCTATGGATTGGATTGCATGCCAAGGGAGGACCTTCGCAAAATCGCCGCGCGTGATCGGCACGCTGCGGACAAGATTGCGGAGATTCGCCAGCGGCATCCGAATGCCGTGATCCTGGTGCTGTTTGGGGAATCGCATCTGGCGCCAAAACATCTTCCTCGGGCGCTGCGCGGACGATTGCCCGGCCAACGCCTACTCACCGTACTGCAAAACGTGGACGCACTTTACTGGCAAGCGACCGGGGCGCAAGAGGAACGCGTCGAAGCCGTCCGGGTGAGCGGTGATGTGGTCTGCGTGTTCAACTCGACTCCGCTGGAGAAATACGAAAGCTACCGCCTCTGCCTGTCGCGCTGGTCGCAGGAGGGTGAGCAGCAGCCGGATATCGGGCCGACGATCTACAACCTGATCGACAGCCTGTTGCGATTCCTGGACGTGAACCGCTACTCGTCACATAACGGAACGCAACCGAAGTTTCTGATCGACCTGTTGCCGGAGATTCATTGCGGCTCATCCGATGCGCGCTTGCGGCGGTTGCTTGCCCGTGTGACCGGCGAAGCGGAGCGAATCGAAGCCATGCTGCAGAAAGTCGAATCGCGGGGTACGGTTTATCTGCCCGCGATCAACGCGTTTTACGTCCGTGAATTTCAGATGACGTGCGCGGCGGAGGAGGCTTCCCGGTTCTTGCATCACGCCTGCCGAGGGTTGCCGTTGCGCCGCAATGGCCACGCGGTCGCGACCGGAGAACCCGTCGATCGGTTTTTCGCTCGGACGCTCGAACAGGCACTAGCCTATTTTGGCTCGCGGGTTTTGTATCCTGCACGGCCTGCGATCAGCGATCAGGAGTCGTGCGAATTTTCCCGGGCGGCTTGCGAACGGCTGATGCACGATGCGGTGCGCGGCGATCGGGACAGATTCGATTCTATCGCCCAGAAGTTGGGCTACACCCTGGGCAGCCAGCTCTACGATGCTTATCTCCGCGGATGCGTGAGCCGGAGCGTGCTTCGGCATCTGTTCCTCGCGCGCATCGAGGAGCCGGGCAAGGCGCGACAGGTGTGCTTTGAAGTGGTTCGCAAAGTTCGCGGTAGCCGCAAGAAACCTTGTGCGTCCAGCCAGTCCTGAGATTCTGCAATCAGCATTCAGCCTGTACATCTTTGCCGCTGCAGTGGCGTCGGCAACAGCACCATCGAACGGAATGCTAATCTAGATTGTCTAAGTGCTGAGTGCTTAATGCTGAATGCTTCCTTGACTTCCCAATCCATCCGCAAACTTTTCGAGCAGGTGCGTGCGGGCAGGCTGTCTCCCGACGACGTGGTCCAGCGGCTGCGGCACTTGCCGTTTGAAGACCTGGATTTTGCCAAGATCGATCATCATCGCGCGCTGCGCGCGGGAATGCCCGAGGTGGTCTTTGGAGAAGGCAAGACGCCGGCGCAGTTGGCTCAAATCTTTTCGCGACTGGCGAAGCACGAGGGCAACATTCTCGCGACCCGGGCCACCAAAGGGCAGTTCGCCGCGGTCAAAAAGAAAGTGCGCCGGGCGCAGTACCGGGAGCTGGCACGAGCCATTATTTTGCAGCGCGACCTGGAGAAGCATGGCAAGGGAATCATCGCCGTCGTCTCGGCTGGGACTAGCGACATTCCGGTCGCGGAGGAGGCCGTGGTCACTGCCGAAATCATGGGCAATGATGTTGAGCATCTTTACGACGTCGGCGTGGCGGGCATTCATCGGCTGCTGGCGAACCGCGGAACGCTGACGCGGGCGCGCGTGGTCATCGTATGCGCCGGCATGGAAGGTGCTCTGCCCAGCGTGGTCGGTGGACTGGTTGGGGTTCCCGTCATCGCAGTTCCCACCAGCATAGGTTATGGCGCGGCTTTTAAAGGCGTGGCGGCATTGCTCGGCATGATGAATTCCTGTGCGTCGAATGTGAGCGTGGTAAATATTGACAACGGATTCGGGGCGGGGTACGTGGCGGCTTTGATTAACCGTTTGTGAGCTGCCAAGCTTTGCTCGCGCCAGGACGAGTGAGACCCGTCCCCCCGGGTCCCTACACAGTCTTTGCGGGCAAGGACGGGCAGGGACGCCCGTCCTCCATCAGAACCTGGGGCTACGATTTCCCGGCCACTTCCAGATTGTTGTGTACGGCAAAGGCGCCGAATACCTGGCTCGCCCGTATGCCTGCGATCTGCTTGTCCATCGCGTTGCCGACCACGCCGTAGAGGGTCAAGGTGCCGCGGTCGACGACGATTCGGATCGGCTTGGCCGGATCGATGGCGTACCGGCCCAGGACTGGATCGCGGTAAATGGCCCGCAGAGCGCGAATTCTGATGTCGTCATCAAAGCCAGAAACCGGGGCGACTTTCGTGTTGTCTACTACGTCCTTTACGCCGGGAGTGGTGTCCACCAGCGCCAACGCGGAGTCGCGGTCGACCTCGGTGCGAGTTTCGCCGTTGAGCGTGGCCACGCCATTTTCAACCGACGCGGTGACGAAATTGAACGCGTTATCGTATCCCTCTCGGTCGTAGTACAGCTTGCGGTCGAGCTGTGCCGCGAGTGCGGCGTCGGCAACGTTCTTGCCGTTCACCGCGATCAGGTTCCGTACTCCCTGCACGTTTTGCGTCTTGCGGATTTTCCGGGCCGCCTCCAACTTCTGCTGATACAGATCCACGCTGCCGCTCAGAGTGACGATGCCATCCTCAACCGCCGCCTGAACGTTGTGAAATTCTTTCTTGCTTGCGAGTTGCTGCGAGACTTTGGCTTGGGTAGCGGCGTCGTAGCGGTTCGCGCTGGTGGTTTGCGCGACCATGCCCACGCTTAACACGCTCACCCCGACAAACCAACCGAAACTTCTAAGAAAAGCTTTCATGAACTGGATCCTCCGATCCTCTGCAAGGAAGAAACCCAGTGCCTGACGAAAAGTTTTCATAAATTTGTTCTCCATCTTACTTACTAACCGGTTAGTTAAATAGATGCACGCCGCGGCGGAAGAAATGTAAAGATTTGTTACGGTTTGACAAGTATTCGTTACAACGACTACGGTCGGAAGGTGACGAAGAGCGCTAAAGGCGGGAGCCGAGCCTCCAACAGTTTGGAGGAAGAGGCGTTCGCTGCCTTACTACGCACCGCCGACCAACTGCAAGGGCGGGCCGCCGAGGTGTTCAAACTCCATGGGCTCTCTCCTACGCAATACAACGCTCTGCGAATCTTGCGAGGTGCGGGACTGGAAGGACTGGCATGCACTGAGGTGGCTCGACGGATGATCAAGCGCGATCCCGACATCACGCGCCTGATGGACCGACTGGAGCGGCGAGGATTGATCGGCCGCAGCCGGGAGCAGAAAGATCGGCGCGTGATCAAAGCATGCATCACCGCCGCTGGCCTGGATCTGCTGAAGGGTCTGAACCGCGAAGTGGCGGAGTTTCATCGCCAACTGCTTGGGCATCTGGGCAAGGAGAAACTGCGATCACTGATCGGGATGTTGGAAGCGGCGCGGGAGGTCTCGAAACCTCGGGTTAAGAAGTGAGTGTTGGCCTCTGTGCCGCACCGGCTAGCCGCGGGATGAGTGCCCGCGCCACACCTCATCCAGCGGGACGATTGCTTCTTCTTTTTGGAGATTTCGCAGATACGCGATCGTTCTTGAAAACGCGGGCGAAGATTCCGTCGACGTTGCGCAGTTGCCGCTTAAGGTCGAAGGCGCGCTCGATCTGCTGGCGTGGTACGCGGCGCGTGATCTCTTTGTCTTTCATCACCAGGTCATGGAAATTCAGGTCTTCTTTCCAGGCGCGCATGGCGTGATGTTGGACCATCCGGTAAGCGTCTTCCCGCGAAACTCCGTGCTCCACCAGATCGAGCAGAAGTTGCCCGCTGAAAACCAGGCCGCCCGTGCTGTCGAGATTGCTCCTCATGCGTTCGGGATAGATGAACATTGTGTCAATAAGGTTGGATGTCTTTTGCAGCATGTAATCCACGAGCGTGGTGGAGTCGGGAATAATGACGCGCTCGACCGAGGAGTGGGAAATATCGCGCTCGTGCCAGAGTGCGACGTTCTCAAATCCTGCTTGCGCATTGGAGCGCACCACGCGGGCCAGGCCGCTGATCTGTTCGAAGGTGATCGGATTGCGCTTGTGCGGCATGGCGGAGGAGCCTTTCTGTTTCTCGCTGAAAAACTCCTCGGCTTCGCGGACTTCGGTGCGCTGCAGATGGCGGATCTCCGTGGCCATCTTATCCAGCGTGCAGGCGATTACCGCAAGCGTGGCCAGATAGGAGGCGTGACGATCGCGCTGGATCACCTGTGAGGAAACCGCGGCGGCTTTCAATCCCAGGCGGGCGCAGATCTTCTCTTCGAGTTCGGGGCTGAGGTGGGCCAAGGTTCCCACGGCGCCGGAGAACTTGCCGACGCGCATGTCCTCGGCGGCGCGCTGGAAGCGGTCAATATTCCGTTGTGTCTCGGAGTACCAGTTAGCCAGCTTGAGGCCGAACGTAATCGGTTCGGCGTGAATCCCGTGGGTGCGGCCGACCATGGGCGTGTCCTTGAACTCCCAGGCACGACGTTTCAGGATTTCGGAAAGGCGTTCGAGATCGGCGGCGATGATGGCAGAGGCCTGGCCGATCAGCAGGGCTTGCGCGGTGTCGACCACGTCGTTCGAAGTGAGGCCGTAGTGAAACCAGCGGGCCTCGGGACCAACAATCTCGGCGACCGCGGTGGTGAAGGCGATCACGTCATGACGCACCTCGGCCTCGATTTCGTGGATGCGCTGCAGGTCGAAATTGGCGCGCTTGCGGATGGCCTTGGCGGCATCTTTCGGGACCATGCCAGCGTCGGCCAGAGTCTCGGTGGCGGCGACTTCGACGGTCAGCCAGGTGCGAAAACGGTTTTCGTCGCTCCAGATGCGGCCCATGTCAGGGCGGGTATAACGTGGGATCACGGCTGCCACCTCTTCCGTTGTTGCTGAAAAATCGAAGGACTAGGGATTCTAAATGCTGCGGAACCTCCGTGGCCAGTCCCCAAAAAAAGCTGGCAAGCAGCCGGGCAGAGTTTATAAGTTCCGCACTCTTTCCGTCTTAATATATATATATCGTGTTACGATATAGAAAGGAAACCGCACATTTGTCTTGATACGATATAATTCCGCTCCATGGAAAAGTCACCTACCTTGGCCGATTATGAATCACTGGCGGAGTTGCGCTATCAGATCCGCCGTTTTCTTCACTTCAGCGAACAGGCTGCCCGGGAAGCCGGTCTCGAACCGCGGCAGCACCAGTTGATGCTGACCTTGAAGGGTCTGCCTGCGGGAACGCGTCCGAGAATCGGCGAACTGGCGGAGCGGATGCAGATTCAGCACCACAGCACGGTCGAACTGGTGAACCGGCTGGCGGCGGGCGGTCACGTGCGGCGGCACCGCGGAGGCGAGGACCGGCGCGAGGTGCTGCTTTCGCTGACTCCCAAGGGCGAAAAGATATTGCGCGAGCTCTCGCTGCATCACAAGGCCGAGTTGCGCACTCGTGGTCCAGCGCTGGTCGCTGCGCTGAAACGCGCGATGCAAGGCGGCTCCAACGGATCATCGACCAGAACTTCATCGACCAGAACTTCATCGGCAAGAACTTCGTCAGCCAGCAGCAGGAGAAAAAACTGAAGATGCCAGAGGGCGGCGGCAGTAACGGAGGCTCACGCCCGGCCTCGATTGCGGCGACGGGAGGGCAGGTCGGCGATGTACGCATGGCCGAGCCGGCGCAGTTCCGCATGGTGCTCATGTCCTTTCTTGCGGCAGGAATTGGTCTGCTCGCGGGTCTGATTGCGTTCGTCCTGTACAAGTTAATCGGGCTGTTCACCAATATTTTCTTCTACCACCGCTTCGCCGCCGACTTCATCAGCGCGCGCCACAACCAGCTCGGACTGTGGGTTATTCCGGTCCCGGTGATTGGCGGAATTATCGTCGGCTTCATGGCGAAGTACGGGACGTCGAAGATCAAAGGGCACGGTATTCCCGAAGCCATGGAAGCGGTGATGGTGAACCGCAGCCGCATCGAGCCGCGGGTCGCGATCCTGAAACCTCTTTCCGCGGCGATTGCGATTGGTACCGGCGGGCCGTTCGGCGCCGAAGGACCAATTATTCAGACCGGAGGAGCGGTCGGATCGCTGGTCGGGCAGGTGCTGCACACCACGGCCTCGGAACGCAAGGTGCTGCTGGCGTGCGGCGCGGCTGCGGGAATGTCGGCGACTTTCAACACTCCCATCGCGGGCGTGATCCTGGCCATCGAACTGCTCCTGTTTGAATTCAAGGCGCGATCGTTTATCCCGCTGGTCATTGCGAGCACGCTTGCCACCGCTGTCCACATGCAACTGTTGGGAGCGGGTCCGATGTTCAAGGTCACCACGGCCATGGATTTCGGCATCCCTCGCGCTCTTCCGTTCTACCTGTTACTCGGTTTGGTTTGCGGACTGGCTGCGGTCGGGTTCAGCAAGTTGCTCTATTGGACCGAAGACCAGTTCGAGAAACTGCCGGTAGACGAACTGTGGTGGCCGGCGATCGGGGCGTTGGGCCTGGGGATCATCGGATATTTCATGCCCCGGGTTCTTGGCGTCGGGTACGACACGATCGGTGACATCCTGAATGCTAACCTGGCATGGAAGCTGCTGCTCGTGGTTATGGTGGCGAAAGCGGTAGCGCTCGTGATCTCGCTGGGATCGGGAACATCCGGCGGACTGCTGGCGCCCATGTTCATGTCGAGCGCGGCCATGGGCGGGGTGTTCGCAATGGGCGTGGATCGAATTCTTCCCGTGGCCAACCTGTCGCCGGGAGCTTTCGCGTTGGTTGCGATGGGCGCGGTATTCGGGGCGGCGTCGCGGGCTACATTTTCGTTCATTATTTTCGCTTTCGAAATCACTCGCGATTACAACTCGGTGTTGCCGCTGATGCTGGTCAGCGTGATTGCGGACGGCATTGCCATGTGGTTGATGCCGAGGGCTTCGATCATGACCGAGAAGCTGCGGCGGCGCGGGTTGCACATCCATCAGGAGTATGAAGCCGACGTGCTGCAGCAGGTCCGGGTTTCCGAGACCATGGATCCGGATGTACCAACGCTTCCGGCCGAACTGAAAGTCAGCGAATTATCGGACCGGATTGCGCTGCGCGATGCTTCGGTCTGCCGGCATCAGGGGATGCTGATCATGGATTCCGAGGGCAAGCTGGCCGGCGTGATTACGCGAGGAGATGTGATGCGTGCGCTCGATGAGGATCCGAGCGGGGCCTTGAGCGTGCTCGACGCCGGCACGCGCGAGGTCGTGGTTACGTACCCGGACGAGATGCTGCACGACGCTTCCGCGAAGATGCTGCGCAATAATATCGGGCGGCTGCCGGTCGTGGACCGGCGAGATTCTCGGAAAGTTGTGGGCTATCTGGGACGGCCCGGGATTATGGCTGCGCGTTTGCGGCGTCTGGATGAAGAGCATGTTAGGGAACCGGGGTGGATCAAGGGGTTCTAGATTGTTGGCGTCATCTTGAGTTGCCTCGTCATTACGTTGACGCCTGGGCTTTCCCATGGAGTTTAAGCACTGCGCGCGAGATCCTTCGCTGGCTTACGCCGGTTCAGGATGACGTCTTTCTTACTTATTTTATTTGACGGAAAGCTTTCGCGTTAGTGATCTGTGGACACGGGTGCGTCGTCGAGCTGTGATTTATATGTTTGGGAGACTGGCTTCGCGGCTTCTGATTTTGCGGTAGCGATGAGGGGCTTCAGGGCGCGGACGGAGACGCCCAGTGTGCCTCCGGAGAAGCCGTCGATGTAGGCGGCGTTGACGCCGATGACTTCTCCTTGCGAGTTGAAAACGGGGCCGCCGCTGCCGCCGTGGGCGGTGGGGGCGTCGTAGATGAGTTTGTCACCGACCACGTCTCCCAAATGTCCGCAGGTCGAGGATGGGCGAATCAACGAGAGTGCGGCCAGTTCGTTGGCTGCGCCCTGATCGTCGCGGCGGTAGGCCAAGCGGTCATAGACGGCGGGTGGTGATTTCGCCACCATGCCCAGCACACCCATGGGATATCCGACAACGGCAACGAGTTCGCCAGGATTGGGGATATCGGCCGCCAAGGGCAACGGTCGGAGCTGATGCACGGCTTCGGTGTCCTCGATGCGGAGCACGGCCAAGTCGCCCTGGGCGGACAGGACCGCTGGGGTGATGATTACCGGCGTGGGTAGTCCCGGGAAAAAGGCCAACAGCTTTTCGAGGCGCGGCGTCGCGCCCTTGTGAATCAGCGTTGTGGATTGGGGATCTTCGTACCAGGGCTCGGCGACGTGACGATTGCTGGCCAGCAGGCCGTCGGCGACGACGAATCCGGTGCCGGAGATGCGGGCGCGGAACTCGGGCGGGCGGCCTGGAAATCCGACATGATAGATACCGAAGATGTAGCAGATGGAATTGCGATAGCGATGCAGGACCACGGCCGGCATGGCCTGCTCTTGCTCCAACTGCTGGACTTCGTGGGTAAGCTCCTGCACCTGCTTTTGGAGTTCGTCTTTTTGAGAGTTTCGCTGGAGAGCAGTCCCCGGGTGGCCCATGTTTCCGGAATCGTGCCGGAGTGCGGCAGGGTAGTAGCGGGCCAGCATAAGCGCGCTTGCGAGCAGGCACACTCCGAGTACGCATTCGAGCATCCGTTGCCAGACGGTGCAGACTCTTTCTTCGCGAATTTGTGATTCGTTTTCGGCCATGAGAACGATTGCAGGTTTACCCGAGGCAATTTGGAGGAGACGAAAGCTTGCGCCGGCTGCCTAACCTATGAGGCTCTATTCTGCGCCTGGCGTTGTACGGTTCCTACGGTACGGAGGGCGATGTACAAGTGGAGCAGAGACTGGGAGTTTACCTCGCGGAGATACTAACTTAGTAGTACACAATCATGGATCAGTATTTACTGTTGAGTATAGGGTATATACCTCGAAAAATGCGTTTTTCGTGTAACTCTTTCAAAACAAAGGATGTATTTTGGAGATACCCGCGTAAAATATCCCTTCTAAAGGACTTAGGGAAGAGATATACCTCGATTCAGTGTGCGTTTTCCTTCTAAGTCTATGAAAACAGGTGACAGCCCGAGGGATACCCTCTAAAATAATCTCTTCTACAGGACTTAGCTTGTGATTTATCTCAGCGTCTGTGTTTCGAACGCGTAGAGTCTGGGCACTGCGCGCGGGATCCCTCATCGGCTGCGTTGGTTCAGGATGACGTCAGTGTGGAGAGTGCGCTGCGATCCTAATACCAGTATGACAGGTTGACGGGGGTAAGTGAGACACAGTTTCAAACTTTATATTTGTAATGGAATGTGATGGTTGGGTGGAATTGGGTGTTCCAGGGGGCTTGACAGGATTTCAGGACGACTAAGCGAAAATGTCAACCGAGGCTGGTCCCTGGAAGTCCGGGAGCCCGGAGCGGCGATCTGGGGCGGAGGCAGGGTTCTCGTCGAAATCAGGCGGCATGACAGTTCCGACAATAGCAATGCGACGATTCTCGACCAACGGAGCTACTCTCGGAGCGAGCGGGTAGCTGCGAGTTTGATCAGGACAGGCTCCGATGCGGTTGCGCTCGGCCACTTGCGGAGGCCGGCGCGAATACCTGCCGGTTCGCGGTCTCTTGAGGTCGGCGATGAGGTCGGCGAGCGTGTTGTATCCGCCGGCACTCATGCGCATGAACTCGATCGAGATTCCGGAACGGTCACGAAGAGCTTTGACGTGGCCCATGGCGCGGAAGAACCACGAGTTTACTTCCAGGAGGATTTCGGTCTGCGCGCCAAGGTCAAACGGGGAATGGGTTTCTATGCTCTCGATGCAGCATCCGCCGAGGCCCAGGTCGCGGAGGCGGCCGTTCAGGAGGGTGCCGTTCAAGGGAAGGCACGAGATTCTGGCCTGGCCGCTGCAGGCGTAGCGCGGGATACGGCGGCGGTCGCTGCTTGCGGCGGGCAGATCGGGTTGCGTGGTTTCCGGGAGCATTGCTGGGTTCGATGGTATATGGCTGAGCGCGGGTTAGAAATGGCTACAAAGTACTGAACAGTGAGAAACCGAAGTAACCCTGTTCCTGGCTGAATTGCATTTGGGGAAGCGCCGAATCGCGATTGGTGGGCTGGCTGATTCTGTGGCAATGCGGCATCGCTGAAGCGATGCCCTGATACGGATCGGGGGTTGTTCCGCCACCAACGAAACCGCGCCTTCCACAACTTCGCTCAATCTGCACCCTCAAGGTTCTTCGACGCCCAGGCGTTTGGACATTTCTTCGTAGAGGAAGCCTTCGCCTTCGCGGTACGGCTGAATCCATTCGCCGTCGATGACGAATTGCGGGATGGCGCGCTTGCCGGTGCGTTTGACCACTTCGTCGGCGGCACCGGGCGTGGTTTCGATATCGATTTCCTGGAACGCGATGTTGTGCTGCTGCAGGAAGCGTTTGGCTTCGCGGCAGTCTGGGCACCAGAGAGAGGAATAGACGGTCACTTGCATGGTGGGATGTAGATGCTGGTTGGAGAGCGAAAGTCGCAGTTGTCGCTCGGCTGCCCGGACGAGGCGTCCGGGGCTATGTCTGCTTGCCGTGGGCCATCCTTATGGGTTATTCAATCCGGGCTACTCCTGGGGTGGGGTTGGGGAACTTTGTCATGACTGCGGGATCGTGTCCGGGAATGATGAGGCCGGGAGTGGCGGCGAGTTGCTTCATGCGATCCTGGGCGCGCAGGTTTGAGGCGGCATCGAGGGTGGTGGCGATGGGTACGTGTTTTTCGAGATTTTCGTAGAGGTACATGTTGTCGCTGGCGAGGACGACGGTTCCGGCGCTGGTGCTTACGCCGACATATTGCGAGGCGTAAGTGTGGCGGCCTCCGGTGTAGCAGGTGATGCCAGGGAGGATTTCCTGGGCGTCGCCATTGACCATGCCGACGCGGCCCTGGGTGTTCAGCTTCACCAGGGTGAACACGTCGTCGGCATCGATGCCGTCGTGGGCTTCCTTCGACTGCCAGGCTTCTCCGGCATAGTACTGCAGCTCATCCTTTTGAATCCAGATGCGGGCGTTGGGGAACAGGTCCATGCCGTCGGCGTGGTCCCAGTGCATGTGGCTGATGATGACGTCGGTGATGTCTTCGGGCTTCAGGCCGAGTGGCTTGAGCGCGTCGGAGGGCTTGATGAAATCGTTGACATGCCAGTCCTTGAAGAAGTGATCGTGATAGAAACCGGAGTCGACGAGGATGTTGCGGCCGTTGCCGCGGATGAGCCAGATCATCATGGCGAGGTCAAGCTTGCGGGCGGGGTCGGCGCCGGCAACCAAGTCGGAGACGGAGAAGCCGGGGAGGGTGGCGTAGCGAATGGCGTAGATCTGGTATTGGGGCTTCGATTGGGCGGTAGCCGGGGCGATCGATGCAATCGCAATGACCACCGACAAAAAGAAATGAATAGAGCGCATATAGAGATCCCTTGGCTGGAACATTAAAAAGGGCGGATTTTCGTGACCTATGTCTGCTTGAAAGCAGCTCTGGTCCTTAAGTAAAGAGCGAGGACCGGAAGAAGGTAACTGAATAGCAAGCCCGATACTAAGAGAAACCAGTATTCATGAGTTACAAAAACATTAACAGCAGTCCCAACCACCGGAATCAGAATCCATGACGACGACAGCAAAGTTCGCTTAGCGGCAGCCAGTTGCGCCGGGTTCGGCTCAGACTTACGGAGCAATACCCGAACCGTCATAACGACGGAGAAAATGCCCAAACCAACGAAGATACTGAGCATGACCTTCGCATAGATCACCAGGGCTGGGCCTGCGCTCATCGACCACATTCTAGCGGAAGATCTTGCGATTCCGCAGAAAAATGCTAAGCATCCCAGCGGTGCAGCGCGCTCAGGCCCGGCGGAATCCTGTAGGTTCCGAGCATGGGGATCTGATGGCCGCCTTAGTCCGTTACACGCGCTCCAGTTGATGCAGGGTGCGTTCGTTCACGATATTTCCAGTGTTCAGGGTGGACGCCGGTTCGAAGAGCAGGATCCAAACTTCCTCGTCGGCTACCGGGCGGTGCTCGACTCCCCGGGGAACTACGAGGAACTCGCCTTCTTCCAGCCAGATTTGACGATCGCGGAACTCGATGCGGAAGCGGCCTTTGACCACCAGGAACATTTCATCTTCGTTCTCGTGATGGTGCCAGACGAACTCGCCTTTGAGTTTGTCGAGTTTCACCAGTTGGCCGTTGAGTTCGGCGGCGATGTAGGGTTTCCAGTATTCCTTAATGTGAGCAAACTTCAAAGCAATGTTTACTTTTTCCATGGTGCTCCCCTGGGGGAATTTGTTCCGCTGCTGAAGTCACAGGCTCATGCCTTATAGATGCGCCATCTGCCGGTTCGCTTCAGGCGGAGATGACTGTCCCATCCCATTTCCGGTCGCAACGTCTGCAATAAAAATGCTCCGGCGGCGCGCCGAGCGAATATTTGTAGCCCGTGATTGAGGGTTCTTGTCGAGGGATGTCGCTTTAGACAATGAAGGCATTCTGACCTTCCGAGCTCCGGCTCGAATCAACTTTACAAAATTTCTAGAGGAGAACTTATATGTCCCGCATTAAATTTTGGCTTTCGGCCTGCCTACTGGCCGCGTGTTGCATTGTTCCTGGATCAGCTCAACAGGTGCCGGCTGCGCTCGCCTCGAACGCAGTCGTACCACCCATCTCAAAATTCAGTGGCATCCTGACCGATGGCCACGGCAAACCGCAGGGCAGCGTCATCGGCGTGATCTTTGCCCTGTACAAAGACGCGGAAGGCGGCGCGCCGCTCTGGGTCGAGACCCAGAATGTGCACCCCGACCAATCCGGCCATTACACCGTTACACTCGGTTCCACAACCACGCAAGGCTTACCGTCCGAGTTGTTCGCCTCCGGCCAGGCTCGCTGGCTGGGCGTGCAGCCTCAGGGACAAGAGGAAAAGGCGCGCGTGCTTCTGATGAGCGTTCCTTACGCGCTTAAGGCCATGGATGCGGAAACCCTCGGAGGCAAGCCGGCTTCATCTTTCCTGCAAGCTACCGCTGGGCAGAATGCGCCCGGCACCATCATCACCGGAACTGGTCAGGCGAATCATATAACGCGCTGGCTCAGCGCTACGAAGTTGGGCACTTCGGATATTGTTGAAGCGAATGGGAATGTCGGCATCGGAACGACCGCGCCGGCCAGCAAGTTGGATGTCAACGGTACTACTGACGTTCGCAATACGTTGACCATCTTCCCCAACGGAAGTTCGCCAGCGCTCGCGGTGAGCGGATCGGCGTTCAGCGTTGCCAGCACGGGCGTAGTAAGTTTCGCTGCGGGACAGAGTTTCCCGGGAGTGCCTTCACTTTCGGCGTCGAACACTTTTACCGCCCCGCAAACCGTGACGGCAAACGGAAGCTTCTCTGCTCTTGCGGTGGGCAACAACAACGCTAACGGCATCGCCATCAATACGTCCAACAGCAACTTTGGGCTTTATGCCGTCGACGACCTGCTTCCTGTAGACGCAATCACCACCACCGGCCCGCAGGCCATTTATGCCGAGAATGATGTCGACTCGAACGGCGTGAGTGCGATTCTTGGCGCCGAGTTCGGAACCAAACATTCCGGCCTGGGGGTGTACGGTTACTCGGCGGCCAATTTTGGCGACGGTGTGTACGGAGTGAGCCAGCAACCCTCAGGCCTCAGCGGGTTCGACCCCGCTGGCGTCTGGGGAGATACGAACGCAGGAAACGGCGTTCTGGGAGTGTCGTACCAGCAGATTGGCATCATCGGTATTACCAATGACTCGATTCAGCAAGCCAACCCCGCCGGATTCTTCGACAACATTAATCCGAACGATGACCTGGTTCTGGAAACCGTTGGCGAGAATGTTGGTGGCGTATGCCAGATCAGCTCGGCGGGCAGTCTGTATTGCAGTGGCTCGAAGTCGGCGGTGGTTCCAGTGGACGGTAACAGCAGGAAGGTTGCTCTTTACGCCATTGAATCACCGCAGAACTGGTTCGAAGATTTCGGTTCCGGGAAGCTCTCGGCCGGATCAGCGACGGTTCGCCTCGAGTCCACATTCGCTCAAACCGTGAACACGGGGGTTGAGTACCATGTGTTCCTGAATCCGAAGGGCGATTCCAAAGGGCTCTACGTCACGAACGAGACCGCTGGCAGTTTCGAAGTTCATGAACAGAGCGGCGGCAAGTCGAGCATCGCGTTTGACTATCGCATCGTGGCTGAGCGCAAAGGGTTCGAAAAGATCCGGATGGAAGACCGGACCCGATTCTTCACCAGGCAAACCCTGGCAGAACGAGGCTTGATGAAGAAGGGAGCGGCGGCTATGCCGGTTCCGCAACCGCAGCATGGTAAGACCATAAGCCACCCGGTCGCTCAGAACGTCCAGCACTAGCTTGAGCTTAGGAGGATTTTGGCCCCGCCCGGCCGCAGCCGACGGGGCCATTTCTTACTGGGATTGATTGGGGGGAAATGTCCGAAACTGTTTGGAAACGATCCCGGGCAATCGGCCGTACATAACATTTGTTGGGGCACGGATAACGAAGTAATCGATGCCTCGTCTAACGGGTAACTGGTTCATATTAGAGATCGGGAGCAGGCATATGGTTTTCGAAAGAGCGGCATACTGGATCGCGGTGGGCGTTCTCGCGCTGTTCGTCAGCAATAACTTTGCGGCCCGGCACAGGGGTGAAGTCCGCTGCCTTGCTGACCAGTCGCTGGCGGCGGTCGAGCAGGTTTCCGGCCATGCCGCCCGGTTTATCGGGATGGCGGAAATGATGTTGGGCCAGGGTGAGACCCGCTTTGTCCGTGCTCAAACGACGCTGGCTGGCGCGCAGACCCGGCTGGCTTCGGTGGAGAGCGTGATCGCGTGCCATGAAGCAGCCCTGGCCCGGGTTGAGGCGGAGCACGCCCGAATGATGGCTATGCAGCAGATGCGGGCCACCGTGGTCTGCCCGCGGCAGAATCTGAGGATGGCTGTTCCTCAGCCCTTTCGGGACGGAACGATCTAGATCCTGAATCGAGGGTCCTGCATCGACGTCCTGGCTTTGGTGCTTTCCACTTTCTTTTTCTGCGTCTGAACTTCACGATCGATCATCCCATTTGCCTAAAGGAGGATTTCATGCAGGAAACGCCGCAGCAATACATCCAGCGCATTCTGGGCTTCATCGATGGCAAAGATCCGTTGCGGGTGCAGCGCGAGACTCCGAAGAAACTGCAAACTCTTATCAAGCCGCTGAGCAAGCAGCAACTAGCGAAGCGGCCGGAGCCGGGGAAGTGGTCGATCGCGGAGATTCTCGCTCATCTGGCGGATGCGGAGCTGGTAGGCGGCTGGCGGATGCGATTGATCCTGGGGAGCAATGGGGTGTCAATTCAGCCGTTTGATCAGGATGTCTGGGCCGAGACTCTGGGCTATTCGCGGCGGGATGCCAAGGTTTCGCTCGAGACCTTTCGCGTGCTGCGGGAGGCGAACCTGGCCATGTTGAAGTCGCTGCCGAAGAATCTGTGGGAGAACTATGGCATGCATCAGGAGCGCGGCAAGGAGACGATCGCCCACATCGTCCGCATGTTTGCGGGGCATGATTTGAACCATCTGGGGCAAATCGAGAAGATCAAGAAAGGCGGCAGCAAGCGGGCTGCTTGATCTGCCGCCGGTTGAACCACTTCTGGTCAGTGCAGCCGTCTACTTCGCATAGCAGGTGACGGCGTTATAGAGCAGTTGCTCGTCGTCTGTGCCTCCGTTGTATTCCGGGAAGTTCGACACATAAACGCCGGTGTACGTCGGGGCGGTGTACAGGCTCACGATCCCAAGGTCCGTGTCGGACTCGGCAACCCTGGTGGCCTTTCCCAGATGGCCCTTCCAGTTTCCCGTCGCCGGTAGTTGCGTGAACGGGTAGCCGTCGGACTGCCAGGAATGTCCGGGGATCCCTTTGAGAAGACACTGATTGGACTTGGTCTTCTTGAAGAGGTTGGAAATACCGACCTGGGTGGTGTTGTATTGGATTTTAGAACTGAATCCAAACACCGGCGCGAGTCCCCGATTGTCAATGCCCACCCACTGGAACACTACATACGTACCGACGACGGGGTGACCTTTCCTGGCGTACTTGGCCACCGCCGCGATCTCCGCCTGCGAATATTGTTGAATGCCCCCCGCCGGATTGCTAAGGACGATCACATTCGCCTTGGAGGCAACGATGTCCTGGTAGGTGAAGTCGCTGCCGATATAGGTGGTGTCGTCGACGGTCACGGGTATTTTTCCGAAATTCTGCCAGTTCGTGCTCATGGCGGACCAGACGCTGGTCGTGCCCCACGATTTCAGCAATACGACCTTCACCGACTTCAGCGGACTGGGATTTGTAGTCGCGCTGCTGGCGGCGAGCTTTACTTCGGGTCCCTTGGGAGGAGAGGCCTCCTGAGCGGCCAATTGAACGGCAAATAAAATCCCTAGTGCGAAACAGACAGCGGATACGAGTGGCTTGCGCATGTCGAACCTCCTTGGCGCCCTGCGTTCTTCAAGTTTGAACAACGGGGAGGCATTTTACACCATATTGCGCCCGGCCCGGTGTGCGATACGCCTTGGGTTGCGCGCCAATCCGCCAGCCCCGCTGGAAAGCGCAGGGCTTCGCGATAACACCCTTCAAAGAACCTGGCTGGCCTGCAGCCTTTATTCTGAGCTTGCACTTTTTTGTGCAAAAGGACCAACTTTCATCTACCTCAATCCGCGAAAAGCAGTTATAGTTATTTCCGCTCAGCGATTCACTGACGACAACTGACCTGTTCTGATGGCGCGAAAAAGCGGTTCCACCATCTCGCAGGAGGAGTTGTATCCACCCGCCCACGAGCCCGCACGCCCAGCCTCTGACGAGGCACTGGATGACGCGCGACTGCTCGACCTGGACGTGGAACAGGAATCGCCCTTCCTGCGCGGACAAAAACGTGTCTCGGTTCGCCGGGGATCTCTCCCGAAAAAAGCTGCTACCGGCCTGACTTGGGGAGTCTTTGCTCTGGGCGTCATTTTCGTGTGCGGTGCGGCCTTGGCGGCGCTGTATCACTACGGTGAACATTCGTGGCGCTTCCGAGTCGAGTCCAGCGATGACATTGAGATTGCCGGGCTGCAGAACGTCAGCCGCTTTCAGATCATGGAAGTCATGGGCGGCGACATCGGGCGCAACATCTTCTTCGTGCCCCTGACGGAACGAAAGCAGACTCTCGAGAAAATTCCCTGGGTGGAATCAGCCAGTGTGATGCGGTTTGTTCCCAACCGGCTGAAGATTGAAATCCACGAACGGACGCCCGTCGCCTTCGCGCGCGTCGGGTCGAAGATCCTGCTGATCGACTCGGCGGGCACACTCATGGATTTGCCCGCGGCGGGCAAGAAAAAATATTCCTTCCCGGTAATCCTGGGAATGAATCCGGGGGAGCCGGCCTCGACTCGCGCTGCGCGCATGAAGATCTACAACGATCTCGCCAGCCAACTGGATGCCGGCGGGGCGCACTATTCGCAGGATCTCAGCGAAGTGGATCTGTCTGATGCTGAGGACGTGAAGGTGCTGCCGAGTGATCCTCAGGGTGAAGTGCTGGTGCATCTGGGATCTTCCACCTACCTGGAGCGCTACAAAATATACGTGAGCCATGTGCGGGAGTGGCGGCAGCAGTTCGACAAGTTGGAATCGGTGGACTTGCGCTATGACCGGCAGGTCATCGTGAACCCGGATTTACAGGGAACGGCCAAGCAAGCACCGGTTTCTGTGTTATCGGCGAAGGCGGCCATCGCTGCCGGGATGAAGCCGGCGGCGCTGATCACGCACCAGGTGCCAGCTCAGAAATCGACAGCCACTTTAACTCCGGGGCCGAAGCCGCACACAAAAGTGGTGGCGGGCAAGAAGAACGTCAAGAAAGCTCATCACACTGTGGCGGCAAAGGCGGCGCAAAAACCAGGCACAGCGATTGCGCAAAACAAGAGCATCACGAACACCAGCGCTCCAGTGAGTCAAGCTCCGTCGGCGGCGAGCGCGCCAGCATCAAGCTCAGCACTCAGCACCTCGACACCCAGCACGCCGGTACTCAGCACGTCCGGAAAAACAACTCCAGCCGCGGCCCCGGTGACGGGCACGGTCGTGGTGAAACCAGGGAGCAAACCGAGCCCATCGATTGTCAAGGGAGAGGATCATCCATAGGCATGGCGAACCAGCAGCACAATCTTCTGACGGCAATTGATGTGGGCAGCGCGAAGACCTGCGTGCTGGTAGCGGAGATTACGGATTCCGGGTTGCGCTATCGCGGGCATGGAGTTTCTGAATCGCGCGGCTCGCGTAAGGGCGTGATCGTCGATCTCGAAAAAGCGGTAGCGTCCATTCAGAAAGCTGTCGAGCAGGCGGAAGACGTATGCGGTGCTCCCATCGAGCATGCGCTGCTGGGAGTGGCCGGTTCGCATGTTCGCGGAATGAACAGCCACGGCGGGCTCAGCCTGGGCACGCGGGCGCGTGAGATTGCACGCGACGAGATTCGGCTGGCTGTGGACAAGGCGCGCGCCATTCCCTTGCCCGCCGACCGCGAGATTCTGCACCTGCTGCCGCAGGAGTTCATTCTCGACGAACAGAGCGGTGTACAAGATCCCATGGGCATGATGGCGATGCGGCTCGAGGTCCGGGTACACATGGTCACGGCCGGGTCGAGCGCTACCCAGAACGTGGTTACGGCGGTGAACCGGGCGGGCGTACATGTGGACGATACCGTCTTCGAGCCTTTGGCCTGTGCCGATGCTGTGCTGCGCGCCGATGAACGCGAACTCGGTGTGTGCCTCATGGATTTAGGCGCGGGCTCGACCAGCCTGATCGTCTTTCAGGAAGGCGCAGTGATCCATACTGCCGTGATTCCGATTGGCGGTGATCATTTCACCAGCGATCTTTCGGTTGGGCTGTGCACGCCGCTGGCCGAGGCGGAGAAGATCAAGAAGCTGTATGGCAACGTGATTGTGACCCTGATTCCCGAGGGAAATGAAGTCGAGGTTCCCTCGGTCGGCGACCGGCCTTCGCGGCTGATTGCGCAACGCATGGTCGGAGAAATCCTCGAGCCACGGGCCCGCGAATTGTTCGAGATGCTGCGCGACAACTTGCGGCACAGCGGCATGCTCGATGTGTGCGTAGGCGGGATCGTGTTGAGTGGAGGCACGTCGCGGCTGGCGGGGATTCTGGATATCGCCGAATCGGTGTTGCGGCGTCCCTTGCGCTTATCCTGGCCGGCGGCGCTGGCGAAGATGCCATCCACGCTGGCGGAGCCCGAGTACGCCACGGTTCTGGGAATGATCTTTTACGGACATCGTTCGCGAATCGCCCGCGGCTTGCAGGATACCCGCTGGAGTTCGCGATTGATGGGATTATTCGCAAAAAAGGGAGCATGAAAATCAAGAGCTTGAACCACCAAGGACGCAAAAGTACACGAAGAAAAGTCGGATCCGAGAAACCTTTGTGTACCTTCGTGTCCTTTGTGGTTAGCGGTTTTAGCAGGGCAGAACGAAAATCCATCGAGGTGTGGTACCTATGAAAAACGAAAATGACATTCGCATCAGCTTTAACGAAGAGGCCCGCAACGATGCCAAGATCAAAGTCATCGGCGTGGGTGGAGGCGGCGGCAACGCCGTGAACCGCATGATCGATGCCGGCATGGAGGGCATCGAATTCGTGGTCGCGAACACCGATCTGCAAGCGCTGCGGATGTCGCGCGCGCCCATGAAGATTCAGCTAGGCGTCAAGCTCACCAACGGCTTGGGCGCGGGCGCAAATCCGGAAGTCGGACGCAAAGCCGCGCTCGAAGACTCCGACAAAATTATCGAAGCGCTCGAAGGCTCAGACATGGTTTTCGTCACCACGGGCCTGGGCGGTGGCACTGGAACTGGAGCCGCCCCGATCATCGCGTCTCTGGCCAGTGAGATGGGCGCGCTCACCGTCGCGGTCGTAACCAAGCCGTTTGCGTTCGAAGGCAAACGCCGCATGCAGCAGGCAGAACGAGGCATCGCGGAGCTCATGGAATCGGTCGATACGACCATCGTGATTCCCAACGAAAAACTGCTGGCGGTGGCGCAGGATGCCGGCTTCTTCGAGTCCTTCCGCATCGCCGATGACATTTTGCGGCAAGGCGTGCAGGGGATCTCGGACATCATCACCATACCGGGCATCATCAACCGCGACTTCGCTGACGTAAAAGCAATCATGGCCGGCATGGGTTACGCGGTGATGGGCGCCGCCACGGCCAACGGGGCGCGGCGCGCCACCGAAGCCGCGCAGAAGGCGATTGCTTCTCCGCTGCTCGAAGCCGGAGCCATCGACGGGGCTCGCGGCATCCTCATCAACATTACGGGGTCGGCTTCGCTCAAGCTGGCCGAAGTGCAGGAAGCATGCACCATCATTCAGAGTGCAGCGCACGAAGATGCCAACATCATCTTCGGAGCTGTGCTCGACGAAAAGATGAAAGACTCGGTGAAGATCACGGTGATCGCTACCGGCTTCAAAGACTCGGATCGGCGCCACCGGCGGCAGGAAGAGCGACCAAGTTTTGTGGTTTCGCGGGAGAGCGTTTCTCAACACGACGACTTTTTCGACGAGCCCCAGCCGGAAGGTGAGTTTGATCACGACCCGCCGCCGTCGTCGATGGTGATGGAACCATCGGCGCCACACGCAACCGCCGCCGTGAGCGAGTCTGTCTCGATTGACACCATGCGCAACGCCATGATCGCGAACTTCGAGCAGTCCGATCTCGACGTGCCGGCATTCCTGCGGAAAAGGGGAGAGACCATGTAGGAAGACTGCACGACAGTCGGGTGAGTGATGACCTTCAACTCGGTCACTGCTGGCCGAACACGTACGCGGCTCCTTGACTCGGGTTGTTGCCGACGCTAGTGTAGGGTGCGCCGATCACTGCTGTCTTCCCGCTCATGGATACGGAGGCTCCGAACAAGCTAGCAGCTTTGTCCTTGGCAATTAATTTTTGATTGAACTTCGAGGTGGTCTTCCAACCCTTCGACGGTTTGACGAAAATATACGCGGCACCCTTTTGGTAGGTATTACCGACGGTTGCGAACATAGCACCGACCAGCGCCAGATTGCCGTTCGTGAACACGTACGAGCCAAAATAATCGTTGGGCGTCCCGTCCGATGCAGACAGCTTGGCAGTTTGCGTCATATTCGTCCATCCCCCGGAAGGTTCGATAAACAAGTAGGCGCCTCCGGAATAATCGAGCGAGGGCTTGCCGACCACCACAGTCTTGCCTCGGACAGCGACTGAGAAACCAAATTGGTCAAAGGTAACCGCATCAGTTGCGGACAATTCCCCCGCCTCGTTTTCGTTTGTCCATCCACCGACTGGTTTCACAAAAACATAGGCGTGATTCTTATAAGCCTGACCCACCACCACTGTGTCGCCGTCGATGGCCACGGCGTTACCAAATATGCTGTCGATGATCGGATGGGAAGGCGTCAGCTCCGCGGTTTGCGTCATATCAACCCATCCCCCGGTTGGCATAACGAAGACGTACGCTGATCCTGAGCTATTAGCCACGTGTTCCGCACCGACGGCGACCGTGTTGCCGCTGATGGAGACGGAGTCGCCAAAAAATCCACCTTGGCCATCCGAAGCGGTCAGCTCGGCGGTCTGGGTCATGTCCTTCCAACCGCTGCTCGGCTTAACGAAAATGTAAGCTTTGTCGGCGCTAGCCGCGCCCGCGACAATAGTATTGCCGAGGATTGCTAAGGAGCCACCCAGTCCGGCTGTGTAGGTGCCGTCGGACGCCGTCAACTTTCCTATCTGCCTCATGTTCTTCCAGCCGCTTTTCGGTTTGACAAACACGTACACCGCGCCCTGTCCAATAGTTTGGCCGATCTGAGCTCCATACGCTCCGACTGCTACCGTATTTCCACTAATGGCGACTGCGTATCCCAAGTATGGTTCATAACTCTTCAGTCCGTCCGATGCCGTCAGCTTCGCCAATCTCATCCACGAGTTACGGGGTACGTTTCGTGTCAGAGCCGCCGAGATACTAGCTTGTGCTTCGATAGGCAAACTGGAGAAGGGCATCGAGCCGGATCCCGCATTGGCAAGCACTGAGGAAAACAACAACACTATCAGGATGGTGATCGCTTGTAGAAATTTCACAACGACCCTCCGAGCTGGAATTCGCGAGTCGCAGCGGCGCTACGAATCCGGATCAGAGTATATCTGTCGTCTCGGTCGGGGGCAATTAAGAAGGTCGTCCAATTGATCTAGGTGCGGCACATATATGTAAATATCCGCGATGCCTCAAAGGGAAAATCTTTGCCACTATGAGGCAGTATCGTTCCAGTAACTGACCAACATTACCAAAGGGCCATCGAGCGCCCGGAATGGATCCGCAACTCTATTGTTCGCAACGAGTTAGGCCGAATATCGGAGTTTTGCGCAAAAGTACGTTTTAGATTGCTAATCGAGATGAAGTTTCATAACATCTAGATCAGTGGGAACTTAGCCGGTGGCGACGATCATTGGCCGGTTTCGTGCTACTTCACAGGGGTGAACTCCGGGGATAGGTACAAGAAAGTGAATTCAGGGAAACGTTCTACTGGCATCGGTCTGATCGCATTCGTCTTTATTCTGTTGCTGTGCCAGGCGGGCATTGCGGCCACGGTTAATCCGCATTCCCTGACATCGCATAAATCCAAGTCACAAAAGATCAGTGAAACTCAGCATGCGCGAAGGCGCATGCGCCGGTTGGCTCGCAGCCGCGCTGCCACGCCGACAACGGGCGCGGTGCACACTGCCAGCCTGCATCGGCGACATCGCTACTACGAGCGCTTTTCCACTAGTTCCTTTGCTCAGGATATTACCGAGGGGGACGTCACTACCGGGGAAGATCCGGTTGTGCGGGAAGCAGCCATCGATGCCTTGGGTGGCATGAACGGTACGGTCGTGGCCATCGAGCCCACCAGTGGGCGCGTTCTGGCTATGGTGAATCAGAAGCTGGCCCTTTCCAGTGGTGCGCAACCCTGCTCCACCATCAAGCTTTCAGTGGCGCTCGCCGCTCTGAATGAGGGCCTCATTACTAAGGAGACCGAGGTTCGTTTGGGTGGCCGCTATCACATGAATTTGACCATGGCGTTGGCGCACTCGAACAATGCGTATTTCGAAGCTCTGGGCCGCCAGCTAGGTTTTGAGAAAGTAAGTTATTACGCGCATCAGTACGGACTCGGCGAATTGGCCGGCTACAGCATACCTGGCGAACAGCTAGGGATTTATCCTAACGAAGAAATCTCGTCGAAGCTCGGCGGTGTCGGCAAGATGTGCTCGTTCGGGGAAGGCGTTTCCGTGACTCCGCTGCAACTTGGAGCTCTGGTCTCAGCCATCGCCAATGGCGGCACGCTTTATTACCTGCAGCATCCCACGACGCCGGAAGAGATCGCAGACTTCCAGCCGGTGGTCAAGCGTCGCCTGGACATCGCACCTCTGATTCCGGAAATTTCCGATGGCATGCAAGGCGCGGTGCAGTTCGGCACCGCCCGCCGCCTGCGGGTCAACTTCGATGAGGAACAGGTTCTGGGCAAGACCGGCACCTGCTCGCATGCGGGGACGCGCTTCGGATGGTTTGCCTCCTACGCAAAAACCAACGTTGGTCATATCGTTGTAGTCGTTTTTCTCGAAGGCGGCCGCCCGACCTTTGGTCCGAAAGCCGCGGAAATTGCCGGAGTGATGTATCGCAATCTCTACGATCACAACTTCTTCGTGACTAAGCCCGCCCTGCCGTCCGACACCGCAACTGTAAGTCACCCCGGAACCCCGCAATAAATCACCTGTCGTTGCAAACCCGAGATTGGCCGGGCCAGAGTTGGAGGTAGGGAATAAGCTCCGCTGGATTGAGGAACCTGCCCGCACCTCCGCGCTATCGCGATTTTTCGCCAAGTATCGGCTCGCGTGAGATCAATTCCTGTCAAATGTCGCGGCCACAGGCTCCTCGCGTCGCCAGATCGACAGTCCCGGCGCTCCCAGAGCCAACACGCCCAACGTGGCGGGATCGTGCGTCGTCGCGGAGGATGATGCAGGATTCGGTTGCTCGACGCGGTTGTCGGCATCGTCCGGTTCTTCCACCGGGCCTACGACGCATTGAATAGCCAAATTCAGATCGCAGCTGATGTTACCGGCGGTGATGGGTTTGTTGGGGATGGTTTCGTAAGCGTAGCCGGTCAGCAAGCCCGAAACGGAATGCTGTGCGTTAAATGTGGTATTGAGCCGAGCCCACCCAAAGTGCACCTTACCCTTGATAAAGAAGTACAGGCCGAGATAGCGATTCTTAACACCCTTCCCTCCGTTCGCCCAAGGACCGCGAAACATGAAAGTGTGAGAGTTAGAGGTGTGCGTCCCGGCCATGATTGCGGGATATGCGTTAGTGAAGGGACCCTTAGGACCAATAAGCGCACCAGCACGGAGAGCGGAAGCGTAGCTTCCATTGCCACCCCGATGAGTGTGTATTCCACGGACGTGGTTGTTGGCACCACCACGCGGATGTCCCACCGTCAACCCTCTGACCGACGTAAAGCTCCCATGGTAAGAAAAGAAGGAGAAGACGAAGTCAGTGATCCCATCATGATTAAGATCCAATATCGTACCGCCGCCAATCGGCGTGTGCGTCGGTGTGTAGATAATCTTCGCCTGGGCAATTGGCGACAACGCGAGCATTCCCACTCCAGCTGCGGTGGCTGCGATAGCATACATGTTGAGTCGCTGTTGGGTTGAAGCAGAAAGCTCGGCGGGCGTTTCAGAGCACCGGAAAGAAGGGTCCATGGTCATCTCCTGAGACGGGCAGCATTGTCGCTCCTAATCCAGCCCGATTGCAATACCGCGAATGCGGTAGATAGAAATGCTCTTTGAGCACCTTCTTGGGATTGTTGACGAAATCAGGCCAGCATGGCCGGACTCCGGTCACAACGAAGCATGAAAAGAGTCTCTACGCCAACCCCCTGTTTGGAGTGAGTTGCGGCTCTTTTCAAGGGAGGCCATATTGAGGGGGACTTGAGCGTAATCGGGATATTACGCCAGTTGACAATAGTGGACGCCGCATAAGCTCGGGTGTAACATCGCGAAAAGCCACGCTGTTCTTGGCTTTCCTTTCGCTTTTGCTAGGAGTCCAAGTTAGGAAATCGTCCCTCGCTATGAACCAGTACCCTTGGCCCGCAATCCGCATATTGATCTGGGTTGCTGTCATCTTGGCGACGGCTTCAAACGCGTCTGCCAGTTGGAAGGAGAACGTGCTGTACAGCTTCCAGGGTGTTCCCGACGGTGCACAGCCGGTGGGCGGAATTGTTTTCGACGCGGCGGGCAATCTGTATGGAGCCACGACGGAAGGCGGCTCGTCCTCGTGTCCTTCGGTGGGGCAGTGTGGGACGGTGTTCCAGTTGACGCCCCCGGTCAAGCAGGGCGATCCCTGGACGGAGACGGTGTTGTACATCTTCAAAGGCAACAAGTTTGGGGATGGGGCCACGCCTGCGGGTGGTCTGATCATCGACAAGGCTGGCAATCTTTATGGCACGACCGCATACGGCGGCACGGGAAATTGTGTGCTCCTGGGTTTGAAGCTGGGCTGCGGGGCGGTGTACGAGCTGTCGCCGCCGAAGGAGAAGGGTGGCAAGTGGACCGAGACCGTGCTGTACAGCTTTCCCACCGCCAAGCAGGGCTACCTGCCGCAGGGGGATCTGGTGTTCGATGCCTCGGGCAATCTGTATGGAGCCACCTCGTTTGGCGGTGGCCACGGAACCACCTGCAATGGTTTCTATCAGTACTGCGGCGCGGTATTCGAGCTGAGCCCGCCGAGGACGAAGGGTGGCAAGTGGACCGAGAAAGTGCTGCATGGCTTCAGAAGTGGCACGGACGGAGCCGACCCTAATGGTGGGCTAGTCTTGGACAGCAAGGGGAATGTCTACGGGACGACGTTCGGCGGCGGTGACGAAAACGGACCCTGCGGAAAAGTGGGTTGTGGCACTGCCTTCGAGCTCAAACCGCCCGCGGTGAAGGGCGGCGGCGCTTGGACCGAAAAGATACTTCATCGTTTTACTGCCGCCAACGACGGAGGGGAGCCGAACGGAGGTCTTGTGTTCGACACGAAGGGTGCTCTTTACGGAGGAGCGAATGGTGGCGCAAAGGGAGGAGGGGTCGTCTTTCGGTTGGCTGCGACGGGCGCTGGTGCATGGAAGGAAACTGTCCTGTATGCGTTCAGTACGAACACCTACGGATACGCTCCGGCGGTTGGCTTATTCGGCCCAAACGGCATTCTTTTTGGCACCACCTATGCCGATCCGGGGAATCATTTGCCCGGCACAGTTTATGAAATGGGGCGGTCCAGAACGAAAGGGAAACTATGGACCCTCAATGTGCTCTACAACTTCAAGGGCATCCCTGATGGCGCGTTTCCATCTGTCCGTCTGACTCTGGACGGAGCAGGCAATCTTTTCAGCACGACCCAGGCTGGCGGTGGTAGCCAGGCCTGTTCCCCAGGCGGTTGCGGAACGGTGTATGAGGTCTCGCCGTAGAGCGACGCGACAAAAACGCAATGACTCCTCTCAACTGCTGTTATCAGGCCATTACACTCTTTGACCGGTCGGGAGTGAATCGCGACAATAGCTCGCTAGAAGGTGAACGCCACGCCGCCGCTTACCGCTCGCGCCGACTGCACCAGGTAAACCGTGTGCCCGTCATGTCCCAGCACCGGGACGTATCCCTGCGCCAGGAGGTTGCGCAGATCGATGATGGCCTCGAGGTGGCCAGGGAAGAATCCGTTGCCCGGAATCGGCTGGCGGAAAAAGAGATTCATGTAAGGATCAGCTCGCCCTGCCGACGCGTTGAACATGTCGACCTGCGTGAGCGCTTCTCCGCTGATCCACCGATAAGACGCCATCCAGCGCGTCTTCGACTTCGGAAGCGTGCCCGTAATCTTGCCCGCCACGCTCTGCCGCTTCCGCGTCAAACTCGACTCCGACACGTTCGCCAGGCTCGCGTTCGGCGTGGCTAAATCCAGCACCCCGCCGTATTCGTAATCGAATGTGCCCGTCAATTCCGAGGTTAACTGACGCTGCAGCACCAGCCGCATGCCTTGCGTGTGGAAATCGTTCCCCTGATAGGTAAATGTCCCGGAGTACAGATCCGGCAGCACATTCCCGTAGTCCGTGGTGAACTCTCCAACTCCAATCAGCGCCGGGTCCGACACGCGATCGGTGTATGCGGCAACCTGCAGGTTATTCTTGCCGATACGGTGCGAAATCGAAAGCTCCTGGTGATGCGCGTGCTCCACCGAGGGCGAATACGAAACGATACTCACGCGCGGTGCCGAGTCGTTCCCATCCGCGGGCGCCAGGTCGAAGCCTCTGTCCATCCTGCTACCCGGCTCTGACGTCGCGTAACGATACTCGAGCACTGTGTTTGGCGAGACATGAAAGTCTGCCGTCCCAAACGGACGGAAGGTGGTCACTCTCCCCATGAACTGAACGCTCTGCAATTCACTGCCAAACTTGAGTTCCAGCGCGTCGCCCAGGAGGACATCGTCCGAGGTGGTCAGGGCAAGCGCCTGAAAATTGTGCAACGTGACGTCCGGCGCGGGCGAATTCCACATCGTTACCGCAAATGAGGGCTCCGATCCGTCGCTCATTTTGTGCTGCAAGGACGCTCGCAGGACCGCAGACGGAGAGCTGCTCCCGTATCCTACGTTACCGCGAAAGCCAATCGTATCCGCGGAGAAAACGGATTTCTCCATCGAGAAGCCGGTGCTCATATCGGATACGCTGCCAAATCCTTCCGATGGCGCGCCCGCGAGGAACGACAACATCCCCTTCAATTCCCGGTCGCCCTTTGCCGACTCAGCCGCCATTACCAGAGATGGATCGTCGACCACCCGAAGAATCGGCCGGTTGGATACCGACCGCAGCACCCACTTCCAATCGTCCTCTTCCGCCGGGCCGTGCGCGGGAGCGATCTGAATGGCCTCGAACAGCGTGTTCAAGGTGACATTTACGATGGTGTTGGTGCCGGCATGCAGCTTGATGCGCTCGCGCAATGCGGGCAGAAATGCGGGAGCGGAAACTTTGAGATTGTAAACCCCAGGCAACAGCCCCGCCGCGGCGTAGTACCCGTTCTCATCGGTGAATACTCTGAGGTCCTGCGCAGCTGCACCCAGCACTTCCACCATGGCGCCCATTTGCGGGATGCCACCAGCGCCGCGCACGCATCCGGAAATCGTCCCAGGCCTGTCCGCGCTCCACACCGGAAGCGCCAGGCCCAGCATCAGCACCGAGAACCCAAGCTTGCGGAGTATCAGCAACCCACCACCTCGAGGGAAACCAAGCGTGCCAGTTTACTCTACGGCGAATGTCGCTGTAGGGTCCACTGTCTGCTTGGAGACGTTGTCGTTCACCTTGATCTGTATGCGATACACACCCGGATCCAGATTGGCGGCCGAAAGAGTTTTCTGCAGGGTCACCTGGTCGCCAATGTTGCCCATCGTGTCCGTGGACTCGATGGTATGCACCACGTTCTTATTCGTCACCGCATTGACCACATTGTACTCAACCGTGGCCGAAGGTTTGTGCGTTTTGTCGTCCACACCAAGATTGTAAACTTGCATCCAGAAGTTCAGCTTCTGGCCGCGCTTGAACACCATCGGCTTGCCGTCCGCCGGAGGAACCCGGGGACGCACTTTGGTCGCGCCAATCACAAAACTTCCCGTGCCGACGTTCTTCGCCGCCACCGGCTCCATCAGATCCGCCACGATCAGCGAAGAAGCATCCAGCCGGTCGTCGGCGAAATCCGGCACTTGTATGCCCTTGCTCCAGGTTCCTACCCGGTCCCCGTTCACGTCCTTCACCACGATGTCCACGCGATAGCGCCCGGGCCGCAAGGGAATCGCCTTCCAGTAAACCTGCGAATTCTCCGCCGCCTTGGCCAGCAACTCGGCGGGAATATCCGCCTGCACCGTGTCTTCGAAGGTTTGCGCGATGTGCCCGCTCAACGTCGTAACCCGGCCAAAGATGTTGACCACGCCGCGCTGCACTCCGTCCTTGTTTACGAAAGTGATGTCGCGGTTCTTCAACTGGATGGTGAAGGGAACCAGCACCGTTTCGGCGGTCACCTTCACGAAATCTGCCCGCACGTCAAACGGCATCAGATTGATGCTGATCTTATGGCTGACCACTTCCTCCAGATCCTTGAACTTCACCGGCGGAGGGGCCTGCAGCTTGGCAAACTGCTCCAGGCGGTCGAACTGCTTGCTCGCCTGTGACGCGCTATCCGGTCCCGGCCCCAGGCTCTCCAGCCCGCCGTTGAAGCGCTGTGCTTTCGACGCCATTCCCATCGACTCGTAAAGCGTGGGCCCCCCATTCGGCGTGTGCAGGAGCGCATCTTTCTCCGACCGGTCAATGGTCATGTGATAGTCGCCGCACATGCAAGTGTCCACAAACTCAATCATCACTTCCTGGCCGATCCCCTCCAGATAGCGATAGCGCCAGTCTTCGAACGGGAAGGTCGAGGTCTCGCCCCCGCCTTCTTCCATCGGCCGCTGATAGCTGCCCCCGCTGGGGTGAGACTCAATCTCATCCGCCGGCCCGTACATGATATAAATTCGGCCGCGGTCGGACTTCCAGCCTGGGATGCCGGCGGCGAAGTGTTCGTTGGCGTACTCGATGCGGCGGTAGTGCTCTTCTTTGAATTCGTTTTCTTCGGTGTCTGGCGTGGGATCGCGGCGCTGCCAGAAGGCTTCAATGAACTGGTCGCGCTCTTCGTCGTTCGAAAGCTGTTTGAAGGCCTTGCGCTCTTCGTCCGAGATAATGTACACGACGTCTTCGTCGAGCCACTTCTTGTAGGTTTTGCTGAGTTCCTGCTTCAGAGCTTTGGCGTTTTCTTTCTTTTGCTTTTCGCTGATCGGACGCTTCAGGGGATCAGTGGCCTGACCTGCCTGGGTTGAATTGGTCGGGGCCGGTGCAGTTGCGGGAATAGTTTGGCCACTACTAGTTTGATCGGTGCTGGCCTGCTGGGCCACTGCGGACAAACTGAGCCCAAAAAGGGACACCAGTAAAGAAGACGAAAGAAGGCAGCGCCGTAAACCTACCTGGAACATAGAAGAGGTACTCCTCGCACACGCTCTCGTGACTAACATTCTATGTCTTCGGTTACCTGAAGGCAAGGCTAACCCGCACGCACTAAACAAATTGTAGGATGCAGGCAACCTCCGGAAAGGTGCCCGGCCTGGAGTCAGCCGCTGGTTGGAATTTGCCCGCCTCGCAGCTACCATTTGTGCTGCTCGGTTCGATGAGAAGGCATCAACCACAAAGGTCACGAAGGTCCACAAAGGAAAGCACATAGTCACTGCCGTATTGAAAGGGGACTATCGCTTGGCCAAAGCCAGAGCGTACTCCGCCAGGATCTTTGCGGTGTCGGCATCCAGGACAGGTTGCACGCCTTGGGGATCCGCCTTGCCTGATAGCGCTTTGGTCTTGACCCCAATGTAGACGGCGTTGTAAGCGGTATCGCCCAGGTTCTCCACTCTGTGTTTGAATGCCGGAAACCATCGCGACTCGCCGGGCTTGGCGTAAACCTCTTGCGTCTTCCCATTTTGGTCGGTAAAGCGGAGGTGTCCGGCGGTGAGAACGACGACCACGCCTCCGGGATGGTCATGCAGGCCGGACTTCTCGTGGGGACCGTAGTGGACATCCACCACCTGCACCCATTCATTCTCAAAGGCTAGTTTGTAGTGCTTCGACTCGACCTTGGTGGGATCCTGTGCCAGAACAACATGGAGAGCGAGACACACAAACGCCACCGCCCAGAATAGCCTGGAAAACATAGTGTCCTCCGGTGCGCGAGCTATTGAATCTGTGCGTTCGCGCAACGCTACTCCCGGCGCAAAGGGCTGTCAACAAGGGAAACGGGGGTTGACCCAAACTGGTTAGTCGCAAAAATCTTGTCAATAGGCAAAAGTTACACGAACGGGCTTAACTCGTTGCATCCAATCCAAATATAATTCCAGAAAACATGTCTCACTTACCTATTTCAGGTTGATATAATAGAAGCAGACAGTCACAGAAAGGGACGCGGCCTCTCCAGGCCGCGTTTTTTATTGGTCCAATGAAATCAGGCATGAAATCACGCAAGAGACCGAAAGATCATATAAAGAATTGCAAACGCAGAGGCGAATGGTCTGAACTCCAGTTCATGGCCCGAGCTGCGAAGGAAGGTCTTCGTCTGGCCAAGCCCTGGGGAGATTCTTCGCGCTACGACGTGGTGGTCGAGACCGGCGGCCAGTTCGTGCGCGTGCAGGTAAAATCGACCGCCAACCGCCAGCCCAATGGGGGCTACGTGTGCGGCGTCCATCCGAGCCCCGGCAGCGAACTCTATAAACGAGGGGACTTTGATTTCCTGGCAGCGTACATCGTTCCCTTAGACGTTTGGTTCATCATCCCTGCGAAGGCCATCGTAAGGCGGAAAAAGACCTCGATCACGCTCTACGCCGACGGCCTGATTAATGATTGGTCACGTTACAAAGAGGCTTGGGATTTGCTGCGGAACCACCGGAGGCGAACTACACAGCGGCACGAGGCGGATCAGGTGGAAGAGATCATCCCAGATTCCAACAAAACGATATCCCTGTGACCCTGTGTAGGCAAAGTGTATCTTGTTGCCTTCGGCTTTAACGAGGTGTTTGCGCTTTTGTTTCGCGCAACCTCGTACTACTGCGGAGGCCTTTCTGTGCATATTGTAATCCGGACACTCGACATCTTGATCATTGTGGTAGCTATCACGTTGGCGAGAATGCTTCGAATCCGATTCTTCTATATCGCAAGCGTTTTATTTGTCGTGCTGAGCGTCCTGAGATTGCATTACGGACTTAACTACCAATGGACATTCTTAGGGAAATATGGAGTCAATGTTGCAATTCCGTTGGTTATGGCGTGGGCGGGGAATCACTTGGCAGCCAAAAGCAGCAAAACGGACAGTGAGAAGAGACTATGGCAAGCATTGTTTATAACGCTTACAGTTCTCGCTCTTGGTGGTAGCTTTTGGGTTTTGAGCAACGAAGACAATGAACACAAGAAAGAACTGAGCGGATTAAGGACCGACATAACGGGCGACGTGATTACAGCGATCATAAAATACAACGAAACCCATCCTAAGAATCCAGTAACGAGCGACCAGCTTGTAGGGTTTATGAGGGTGTTCAATGGGAGGCCTGCGTCTCAATATCCTGCTACTCCAAGTGCTAAGGAAATAGCAAAAGAGTTAGGTCATTTAACGCCAATGTGTACCGACAAGGTCCGAGACGGGCCGGACCCGTACAAGGATGTATGTAGTAAGGTCGTGGCGGATGTCGCCATGAATATTGGGACTAAGGCCTACAGCAAGGCCGAGGAGTTGGGGCAGACGCTGAGGGACTTGCAGAGTAGCAATCAGAATTATCGTGTGCCGCATTTTAGAGGAATGTTTGCATATGATATTAAGGTGTGTTGTGTCCAGTCTATGCTTGAATTACACACAGAATTAGTAAAACGTAGAGTTCCCGATGCGATTGAGGATGACGGGGAGAGCAGATTTATTGGGTTAGCATGGCGCAGTAGAGATGCCAATTACAGTGACTGGTCGGAGGTTTCGGATTGCGCCCAATACCTGCAACGCCTGGCTACAGCGTTATTGGCTCGTTCCAAGAGTTAAGCGGCTTTAGTGGGATCTTTGTATTCAAGTTCTTCAGCGCGGACTAGCCGGATGAGCGTATCGCGGATAGAAAATTGTTCTTTCGATTGTTGAGGCGCCACGTCATCTCGTCCGCGTGTGCGTGAGAACGGTTCTTTCGCCCCGCTGGGGCTTGTCTGTTTGGCACTTTTCCCCATGGCTTGCGCCATGGGCTGCATTCTTACGCCGCTCTGCGGCTATTCGAACGACACGTTGGAGGCGACCCTATCGGCGTGGGCGCGGGCGATGTGATGGCCCTCGCAGCCCACTGCCTTTATAGCGTGGAGTCAACGAAGAAAACCGGGGACGTGACTGTTGACTTTCCCGCCCCTTGCAAGAAACGCGAGCAGGGAACCGGCGCGACATTTCCATGATGGCATGACGGGACGCTCCTTTGTCCTTGACAATATTCCCTGCCCGGCGCAGCATGAGCCCACGTTTTGTTAGGGTCGCGTATCTTACCCCGACATCCGGTCCCCCAACATCCGGTCGCGGCCTTGGGAATCGCTGGTGTCATCACATGATCGGTCCGAACCCTTGGGAGTAACCAAATCATGAAAATACGTGGAGCAGTGAACGGTTCGCTGCTTGTTGTCGTGTTCGCGGTGGCGGGTTTCATTCCGGGACGGGCGCAGGAAGCGAGCCAGTCCGCGCAAGAAGCCACGAGCAATGGTGGCCAAACAGCGACCAAGAACTGGTCAGGAGGCGCGCTGCGGAACTGAGGGCTCGGGCGGCACTCCCCGGTCTCGAAAACCGCGAGACCTGGGTCACCCGACACGTCGTCATCGGTATTTCAACTTCGTGATGCCAAGTGCTTCCCGAGAAAAGCCAGGGTGCGTAGTCCGGCGTCGCGCCAGATTTCGCCGCTGAAGCCGTGACCTGCTCCGGGATAGATCTGCATCTCGTAAGGGATCTGCTTCTTCTCGAGGAGTTGCTGCAAGTGGTGGGCCTCTTCGACCGGGACTGTCTTGTCCTGCCCGCCGTGAAGGATCAGCACCGGGCAAAGTCGTCGCGTGAAGAATTTCATCTCTTTGGGCATGCCGCCAAAGAATTCGACCACGGCCTGGATGCGCGAATCGATGGCAGAGGCCGAGAGGGCGAGATAGGCGCCGAGAGAGAATCCCAACAGCCCGATACGATTGGGATCGATGTGTGGCTGGCGGGCCACGAAGCTGACCGCGTCCCACAGAGTCTTCATCCAGACGGGGAAGTGGCGGAAGATGGTTTGCAGGCCATCGATATCGGTGGTGCCGGTGCGGTCGAAATAATGCAGCACATAAACTGCGAAGCCGTGCTCGGCAAGAAGGTTCGCGGGGTCGGCCATCGACGCGTGCCCGCCCCCTGAACCGTGCAGCCCGATCACGGCGGGAAAGCGCTGGCCGTTGGCGTCGGGCAGAAAGCAATCCAGGCGAATGTGTTTGCCGCCGCTCTCGAACGAAACTTGGGATTGAGTGATGGAATACATGGGAAAGCGGCGCTTGGCGTTTAGCACTCGGTCCCTGAACAACTATGAAGATTCTCGCAACATACTGAACAGGACCCAACGCGATTCCAAGGATTGGTGTGACCTGTACCGAAAAGCTGGTCCCTCTACTCCGGTCGGGATGACAATCCCTGATAGGGTACGGCAAACGCTGGACCTGCTCTAAGTAATCGTCGCCGCACGTTCGGCGCCTGCCAACTTGCGTAACGACTCCTCGTACGGCGCCCGCGCGATTCCGCGCTCGGTCACAATTGCGGTCACAAACTTCGCGGGGGTCACGTCGAATGCGGGGTTTTCTATCTGCACTCCGTCGGGGGTCATTTGCTTGCCGGCGATGTGGGTGACTTCTTTTTCGTTGCGTTGTTCGATGGGAATCTTGCTGCCGTCGGAGGCTTCGAAATCGATGGTTGAGAGTGGCGCAGCGACATAAAAGGGGATGTTGTGCTCCTTTGCCAGCACGGCGACGGTATAGGTTCCAATTTTGTTGGCTACGTCGCCATTGGCAGCGATGCGGTCGGCGCCGACTACAATCGCTCCGATCTTGCCTTGCTTCATGATCGCGCCAGCCATATTGTCAGAGATTACCGTGGTCGGAATTCCGTCCTTCATCAGCTCCCATGCGGTCAGCCGCGAGCCCTGGAGGAAGGGACGAGTTTCGTCGGCGTAGACGTGGAGTTTCTTTCCTTGCTCGACGGCCGCGCGAATCACTCCCAGAGCGGTGCCATAGCCGCAAGTCGCGAGGGCTCCGGCGTTGCAGTGGGTGAGCACTCCGCCGCTGGCGGGCATCAGGGTTGCGCCGTGGCGTCCCATGGCCTGGTTGGCGGCGATGTCTTCGGCGTGCATGCGCTGCGCTTCCTCGACCAAAGCTTGCCTGATCTGCGGCAGCGGGCGGACTCGGAGCGTTTCGAATTTGTCCTTCATGCGGCGGATGGCCCAGAAGAGATTTACCGCCGTCGGACGGGTCTTGCCGATGACTTCGCAGATCTGGTCAAACTCCCGCTTGAGGTCGCCACCGGTTTCGGCTTTTGAGTTCTTCATCCCGAGGGCGATGCCCATGGCGGCAGCCACGCCAATGGCGGGCGCGCCGCGCACCACCATGGTGCGGATGGCGTCGGCAACCTGCTCGTAGGTCTTGCAGGTCAGATAAGTTTCTTCGGTGGGCAGCTTCGTCTGATCGATGAAGCGTACGCCTTTGTCAGTCCATTCGAGGGTTTGAATCATAGAATTGAGTGGTTGAGTCATTGAATGATTGAGCCATTGAAAATCAATTCTTAGGTTCTGTGTGCTTCGCAGCGGTTCCGCGGGTTGTTGGTTACCGCGGGGCTTCCGCATAGTTCGCAACTCGCCGCCACTGCGAAGATTGGCGGAGTCATCTCGTTGGTCTGCTCCAAATGCTCTTTCCTCACTTCCGCTGCGGTGAAAATCGAAACAAACGGTGCGGGGGCGGCGGCTTTCTCAACATTCGGACGACCCTTTGCTTCTTCGCGCTCGACCAGGCACATCACGCCGGCGATTTCAAAACCAAATTCACGCGCCGTCTCGATAGCTTGAATGGTGGACGCGCCGGTGGTGCAGACATCGTCCACGATGACCACACACGCGCCCTTCTCCCGAAAGCCTTCGATGCGCTGTCCGGTGCCATGCTGTTTCTCAGCTTTGCGGATGAGGAAGCCGTGGATTTCGCCGCTGGTGACACTTACCGCCACCACCAAGGGATCCGCGCCCATGGTCAAGCCGCCGATGGCAGCAGGCCGCCATCCGCGCTCCCGGATTTCCTCGAGAAATACCTGGCCGGTGAGTTGGGAACCGCGGGCGTCGAGTGTGGTGGAGCGGCAATCGACGTAATAATCGCTGGTGCCGCCGGAGGAAAGTTTGAACTCTCCCAGACGAAAAGATTTCGTTGCCAACAGACGCAAAAGTTCCTGACGGGCGGAAGACATGGAAAATCTAAGATAGCATGAGACGGGCTTCAGGCTTTAGGCTTCGGGATTCGCGGTCGCCGGATTTTGGCGGACGGGCGAGGACGCCCGTCGCTCTACAAACATTTATTGGTTCAGCCTCTCCAGATGGCGGAATCCGTCGGTTCCCACGAAGAGCAGGATCGAAAGCGTACCGTTGTACGCCATGTGCATGATCAGGCTGGCTGCGACCGACTTAGTGAGGGCGCGAGTGAGGGTCAACGTCATCCCGACGATGAATATCACCAGCACGGGCCCCCACGCGCGTCCCAGTTGCGGAGCGTGAATAACGCTAAAACCTGCCGCTGTCGCCAGCACCGCCATGGCGACACCGAAGCGGCGAACCAGTACGGGATAGAGAAAACCACGGAAGAACAGCTCTTCGAGCAGGGGCGCGAGGGTTACGCCGAACAGCGAAAGGGCCCAGGCTTCGCCCGGCGTCCGGAAGAAGCGGTCCATTGGCAATTCTTTCGGGATGGGAAGAAAGTGTGCGATGCCTTGCAACGCGAATGACAGCATCATACCGGCGAGCAAATAGGCCGACCAGTTTTTGGGCCAATTCCATCGGATCGCCCGCCCGAAATCCTGTCCGGGCACCCGCTTCACAATTGAAACCATGAAGGCGAGGATGCACAAATAAGCCAACATTTGCGCCAGTACAGTCACGATCGGATAGGTCACGACTTGAAGGAAGGCAATCCTGGGGTAGAGCAATCGCTGCGCAGCTAGCGCCACCACGGGGAGAAGAACAATCACCGAGACAATGGTAAGAAAGACGATCTGGAGCACATCCCATCCGCTCCATACTGGGTTTTCGGAAGGAACGGTTAGAGGCGCCGGCTGTTCCGGGACGGGAAGCAGGCTAGGCTCAGACCACGGATTTGGGGGTAAGGACACGCGATTCAGATTTATGCGCAGGACATTTTGAATTTACACGAAAAAGAAAGCCGACGCCGGGTTTGTCAGCTGCCCGAGGGATCGCTGTAGAGACGTTGCTGGCGACGTCTCGGTTGCGGAGAACGGCCGCGACAGATCAGGCTAGCAACTCCGCAGTCGAAAGCCGTTTCTCCTTCCCGTTGAAAAACGACGCCAGAGCCTGGCCGGTGTAGGACTTCTTATTCCGCGCCACCTGCTCGGGTGTGCCCTGGGCGACGATGCGTCCACCCTCTTCTCCGCCCTCGGGACCAAGGTCGATGATCCAGTCGGCGTTACGGATCACGTCCAGATTATGTTCGATAATCACGATCATGTTTCCCAGGTCGGTGAGGCGATGGAGCACGTCCAGCAATTTCTTGACGTCATCAAAGTGCAGGCCGGTCGTAGGCTCATCCAAGAGGTACAAAGTCTTGCCGGTTTGTCGTTTGCTCAGCTCGCGCGCCAGCTTGATGCGTTGAGCTTCACCACCAGAAAGTGTCACCGCGGATTGGCCCAGGTGAATGTATCCCAAACCCACGTCGACCAGGGTCTGCAGTTTCTGCTTTACCTGCGGAATGTTCTCGAGAATCGGCAGAGCGTCCGAGGCCGGCATTTCGAGCAGGTCCGCGATAGAGTATCCCTTGTATTTCACTGCGAGGGTTTCATGGTTGTAGCGGCGGCCGCCGCAGAGTTCACAAAGCACATAGACATCGGGCAGAAAACTCATTTCAATGCGACGCTGGCCTTCGCCCTGGCAACCTTCGCAACGTCCGCCAGTCACGTTGAACGAGAAGCGTCCGGGCTTGTAGCCGCGTTCCCGCGACTCTGGCAGCATGGCATAGAGATCGCGAATCTGGGCGAAGACTCCGGTATAAGTCGCGGGATTCGAGCGCGGGGTGCGCCCGATGGGAGACTGATCGATACGAATGACCTTGTCGATGTTCTCCGCGCCGGAAATCGCTTTGTGCGTGCCGGCTTCTTCGCGAGAGCGGTAAAGCGTCTTGGCCAAGGCGCGATAGAGAATGTCATTCACCAGGGTGGACTTGCCGGAGCCGGAGACGCCCGTCACCACGGTCATCACGCCCAGAGGAAAGGTGACGTCGATATTTTTCAAGTTGTTTTCGCGCGCGCCCAGGATGGTGATGCCTGCGCCGTTTGTCTGCCTCCGCTCTGGCCGCATCTCGATCTGGACTCTTCCCGAGATGTAGGCTCCGGTGAGCGATCCCTGCACTTCCATAATTTCTTCCGGCGTTCCGTGAGCTACGAGTTCGCCGCCATGACGACCTGCGCCGGGGCCGAGGTCGATTACATAGTCTGCACGGCGGATGGTTTCTTCGTCGTGCTCGACGACCAGAACTGTATTGCCCAGGTCGCGCAGTTCTTCGAGAGCCTTCAGCAGGCGGGCGTTGTCGCGGTGATGCAGGCCGATCGAAGGCTCGTCTAGCACGTACAGCACGCCTCTCAGTTTTGATCCGATCTGCGTGGCCAGACGGATGCGTTGTCCTTCGCCACCAGAGAGCGTAGCCGCCGAGCGGTCGAGTGCGATATAGCCCAGTCCGACTGCGTTCAAAAATTGCAGCCGCTCCACAATCTCATGCACGACGCGGTCCGCAATCGCAGCTTCGCGTCCGGTGAGTTGGATCTTTTTCGCCAGCTCCAGCGAACGAGAAACCGGTAGTCCAGTAAAATCTGCGATCGAGAGATCGTTTACTTTTACGGCCAGACTCTCGGGACGGAGCCGCTGCCCATGACACGCGGGGCATTCCGTTGCCGACATATAGTCGAGCAGGAAATCGCGGTAGCCCTCGGATGTGGATTCCTCCAGCGCCTGCTTGAGATAGGCCAGAATTCCACGGAAGCCGGTCTTGCCCGCTTTGCCCGCTTCTCCGAACAACAGCAGGTTCTGCACCTTTTCGGGAAACTTTTCGAAAGGCGTGGTCAGATCCAGGCCATGCGGGGTGGCCGCGATTTGGAGCATGTGAATCAAATTTTGCGACGCCGAGCCCGGCCCCAGGCCGCCATCGAGCAAGGGCTTCGACCAGTCGACAATTACTTTCGCCGGATCAAAATCGTAGCGGCTGCCCAGTCCATGGCATTCGGGGCAAGCTCCGTATGAGCTGTTGAACGAGAACGACCGTGGCTCCAGTTGGGGCACGCTAATCCCGCAATCCGGACAGGCCAGCCGCTCCGAGTACAACTGCTCCTCGCCACCAACCACTGCCACCTGCACCAGGCCACCCGCCAGCTTCATTGCTAGTCCGACGGACAGTTCGAGCCGATGCTCGATTCCGGGCTTTACCAGCAAGCGATCAATTACGACTTCAATGGTGTGGTTCTTCCGTTTGTCCAGGGGGATGTCATCATCGAGATTGACCATCTCCCCATCCACACGAGCGCGGGTGAAACCGTGTTGGACGAGTTTCTCCATCTCTTTCTTGAACTCGCCTTTGCGCCCGCGGACGATGGGCGCCAGCACCATGACGCGGTCTTCGGGGGTAAGCGCCATCACCCGCTGCACGATTTGATCAGCCGACTGGCGACTGATGGCGCGCCCGCACTTCGGGCAATGCGGCACTCCAATCGAGGAGAATAGAAGACGAAGATAGTCATAGATTTCGGTGATAGTGCCGACAGTCGAACGAGGGCTGCGGCTGGTGGTCTTCTGCTCGATCGAGATTGCAGGACTAAGCCCGTCGATGGCATCCACATCCGGGCGTTCCATCTGGTCCAGAAACTGGCGCGCGTAGGCCGAGAGCGTTTCCACATAACGCCGCTGGCCCTCCGCATAGATGGTGTCGAAAGCCAGCGAGGACTTGCCCGACCCGCTCAAGCCGGTGATTACCGTCAAGCTATTACGGGGAATCTCGACATCGATGTTCTTGAGATTATGCTGGCGCGCCCCGCGCACCGAAATCTTGGTAATGGCCATAAACCGCGAAAGTAATACCCTTCAGTGTCCTTCCGTAATGTGGACGGGTTCACAGAGATGTTGGAAAGTGGAGGTGCGCAGCTCTACTCACGTATCTTATTTGCTAACAGCAGCAAGCGTCAACGCAGGTAGATTCAGGGAGCGCGACATCAACGGAAAGCGGCAATCTTAAAAGGCAGGGCACTTGGGTAGTCTATTGAGCGTTTGCATTCTCTGCTTCACCGTGGTTACTGTGCTGGCAATTGGAATTCTATCCGCCTACGGCTCCGTCATCGCAATTCTTCACACTTTCGCTAACCAGTCAGGGCAACGTGTCAGTGAAAAACCGGTACTCGCCCCCGGCCAAGCCCGGGCCGCTCACGCCGGCGGGCAATAAACGCACTCGCGAGCCGTCTAACGGTCCAAGCCATTCCATTGAAAATTGGTCCCAGATTTAGCTAATTGTGCGGAGGGGCCGGGTCCGTTCCGCCAGCCTGGCCAGGCAGTCCGGGATTCGGGAACGGCCGCATTCCCGGCGGTACTCCGGGCTGCACTCCCTGTTGCTGAAGCTGCTGCTGCCGTTGCTGCAACTCCTGTAGAAGCTGCTCGGGCGTCTTGACCGGTTGCTGTCCATCTTGCTGCGATTGTTGCTGCTGCTCGGTAGCGGCCTGGTCGTCGGTTTGGTCGGTCTGGTCGGTTTGATCGTCGGCCTGCGCGTCATCGGCCGAGTCGGCCGAATCGTCCGTAGAGTCGTCCTGCGCGTCCTGTCCCTCGACCACAACCGTATTAGCTCCAGGGGCGGGCATGGGCGCCATCGGACGGGGGTAGACGTTCTGGTTGTAAGCACTCGCCTGCTGGGTGGGCGGCGGCGCGCTACTCTCGGCCGCACTACCGGACTTGGCCATCAGAATCACCCGATCGAGCGCGCTCGGATCGGTTGGTGACCCCAACAGAAGGTAATTGAAGTGCGATCCGTTGAGCAGCGAAGCCAATACGTCACGAGCCGGAGCCGGACCGAATTGTCCCACTACGCGCTCGGAAGCGCTTCCCGGAAGGTCAATCGTCGCACCAGTCTGCGTCCGAACCGCTTTCAAGATGTCGCCCAAGGTGGAATTCTGCGCGGAAATGGTTAGTTGGCCGCCCTCGAATGAAACTTGGGGAGGAGTGGCTGGCAACTGGGCAAGAGTCGGTGGAGGAGATGCAGGTTGAGCCGGAGGCTGGTCTTGTTTCGCCGTCTGGTTAGGCGTGGAGCGTCGTTGCTGGCCGAAAGCGAGCCCCACCAGCAGCAATACCCAGAGACTCACGATGAACAGAAACTTTGGCTTCACTCGTCCACCTGACATGGGAACGCCTGTCCCGGCCGATCTTGCAGAGATTCAAACAAACGCTGCTTCGGCCTCTCAAATTGTAGCACCGTTGGGCTCCCTCCGGACCGGAGAAAAAGCACCATAAGTTGCTGGCTGGTTAGGCTAACTGGAAAAGAACAAAGGTCTTAACGGACATACAGATACGGGCGTCCGGACTACTGCCGCGGGGCGTAGTAGCCCTTGCGGGAGCGCACCTGAAGATCCTTCTTGAGGGCGGTGATCTCGATGGGGCGGTAGCGGCCATTCGCTTCGAAGTCAGCCGGATGATAGGAAATTATGTACTGGCTCCGCAATTCGTCCTGGATGGCCGAAAACGAGTTCTTGATGTCTTTCATCTTGAAGGGGAAGAAGGCGCGGCCGCCGGTGGCGTCGGCAATGCGCTGCAGGACTTTATCTCCACGCAAAACCAGGCCGCTGTCATCGGTCGAAATGGCATAAATGATGACTTCCGCTCGTTGCGCCATTTCAATCGCCTGTGCCTCGCTAAACTCGCTCTGGTTATCCTCGCCATCACTGACCACGACGATGGCCCGGCGCGAAGGGTGATCCTCGTGATCCTTGATCAAATTATCGTGGCAGGCCCTGTAGATGGCATCGTACAGTGCCGTACCCCCGCCATCGTGCATGCGATGTACAGCGGCGGAGAGCAGGGCAGCGTTGTCCGTGAAGTTCTGCATCATCTGACTTTGCCCGTTGAAACCAACGACAAATGCCTTGTCAAAATTCGGGCGGACGGTGTTTTGCAGAAAACTGACGGCGGCATCCTGTTCGAAGTCAAACCGTCCACGCACTGATCCGCTGGTATCGATCAGAAGTCCAAGCTCAATCGGAAGGTCGGTTTCGCGCCGAAAATTCACGATGGATTGCGGGGGCTTGTGATCGTCGAGAATGTTGAAGTCTTTCTGATCCAGGTTGCGGACGAACTTGCCGTGCTTGTCGGTGGCGATGAACAGCACATTGACTTCGTCCACTCGCTTCTTGATGGTGAGAATCGAGTCGTCATGGTCGGAATCAGCGCTAGAAGGAGGCGTTGAAATCAAGGTGTTGCTGGGCGCGAGGTAAGTTACCTGTGCTTGCAGCGGCATTCCGAACATGGCCACAAGCCATCCCGCGAGCAAAAAATACTTTCCCATGTACTTCATTCCACATCCAGTCGCGACTTACAGCGCAAGCCATCTGCCCAGCACATTGATACAACTCATTAGATGCACGCCATGGGCCGAAGTACCCGCCAGAAGCCGCTTTTACTCAGTAGAACTCTAGGAGAGCCTCCGGCAAATGCCAAGTTACAAAAGGAGCACTCGTTTGGTCATGGGCAAAAGCTCACAACCTCTTCAACTTAGGTGATCCATAGTTTGCAACTGCAAGTGCCGCGAGGGGCATCTGATACCCCGGTCACAGGTTAATATAGTTAGATCACAAAATCAGGAGATTCGATGAAAACGCTGCTAGCCACGTTCTTGGTGTGCGCGCTTAGCTTACCCGCCTTCGCTACTGACAGCAGCACGGAACAGGATCGGGTGGAACAGTCCGGTCACGTGCTCAAGGAAATCCTCAATATCCCCGACGACATTCCCCAGGATCTGCTGGACAAGGCCGAATGCATTGTCGTTTTGCCTTCGGTGAAAAAAGCCGCGTTTGGCGTGGGCGGAAGCTACGGCCGCGGAGTAATGATTTGCCGCGGCGGAACCTCCTACACCGGACTCTGGGGACCGCCCGCGATGTATGCCCTGGAAGGGGCCAGCATCGGCTTCCAGCTCGGCGGGCAGGCTACGGACTTCGTGCTTTTGGTGATGAATCCAGCGGGAGCGCGGTCGCTGCTGAAGAGCAAAGTGAAGCTGGGTGCCGACGCCTCTGCCGCCGCCGGTCCTAAAGGACGCACCGCGGAAGGAGCGACCGACATTGTAATGACCGCCGAGATCCTTTCGTATTCCCGCAACAAGGGATTGTTTGCAGGAGTCTCGCTCGAGGGTTCCACGCTGCGCTCGGATGGCAGCGCTAACGAAAAATTGTACGGACGGAAGCTGAGCGCACGAGACATCATCCGCGACGGCAAGGTGAAAAATCCAGCCTGTGCCGCGGAGTTGGTCTCGCTCCTGGACAAGAAGTCGCCCAAGAACAAATCCGATCCAAAGTCGCTGCAGTAGCTTGTAACCCAAGCTTGTGTGGGGACGGGTCTTTGACCCGTCCCGTCGAGCGCAGCTGAACGACCGACGATGAACTCGAAGTCTGCTCTGATCCGGTGCCCGTGGGCAAGCAACGATCTGTCCATGCGCTACCACGACGAAGAGTGGGGCCGGCCCACTCACGATGACGCCACGCTTTTCGAATTCCTCATCCTCGAAGGCGCCCAGGCCGGCCTGAGCTGGGACACCATCCTCAAGAAGCGTGAGAACTATCGCGCTGCTTTCGATGGCTTCGATCCCAGGAAGATTGCGGGCTACGACCGCCGCAAGATTCAAAGCCTGATGAACAACGCAGGCATCATCCGCAATCGCCTGAAGATTGCCTCCGCGATGAAAAACGCAAAAGCGTTTCTCAAAGTGCAAGAGGAATTCGGATCGTTCGACGCTTACATCTGGCAGTTTGTCGGCGGTGCTCCGATGGTGAACTCCCGTCGCTCCGCGAAACAAGTGCCGGCAAGCACGCCCGAATCCGACGCCATGAGCAAAGACCTGAAGAAGCGTGGATTCTCCTTCGTCGGCACTACGATTTGCTACGCCTTCATGCAAGCCGTGGGCATGGTGAATGATCACCTCACCAGCTGTTTCCGCTATGCTCAACTTGTTCCGAGGTCCCGACGTCGCCAGATGCGATAAACCGCTGATTGGCCACATTTAGGTGGCGCTAAGGTTTCGCAGCTGGTATTTTCGATGGGGCTTTGTGCTCACGGCGAATCTCCTGACGTCTCAACCTATGCCCGGCGAAACATGATCGGCGAAACCATCTCGCACTACCGGATTGTCGAGAAGCTGGGCGGCGGCGGCATGGGTGTTGTCTATAAGGCCGAAGACACAACCCTTCACCGTTTTGTGGCGCTCAAATTTCTGCCCGACGACGTGGCCAAAGATCGTCAGGCGCTGGACCGGTTCCAGCGCGAGGCTCAGGCTGCCTCAGCCCTGAACCATCCCAATATCTGCACCATTTACGAAATCGGGCAACACGAAGGGCAGCCCTTCATCGCGATGGAGTTCCTGGATGGCCAGACTCTGAAGCACTCGATCATCGGGCGGCCCCTCGAAATTGAACAGCTGCTCGAAATTGCCATCTCCGTGGCGGATGCGCTCGACAACGCGCATGGCGAGGGCATCATTCACCGTGACATCAAGCCCGCCAACATTTTCATCACCAAACGCGGACGCGCCAAAGTCCTGGATTTCGGCCTGGCCAAGGTCGTCACCCGCAAGAGTGATCCGGTCGAAGTTAGTGCGACGGCGCTTAGCGAGCCGCACCTCACCAGCCCGGGCAGCACGCTGGGAACCGTTGCGTACATGTCGCCCGAGCAAGCGCGGGCGAAGGAACTCGACGCGCGTACGGATTTGTTTTCCTTTGGGGTCGTGCTTTACGAGATGGCCACCGGCACGCTCCCGTTTCGCGGCGACAGTACGGCTGGGATCTTCGAGTCGATCCTGCGCAAGTCCCCCGTGCCCCCGGTGCGGCTCAATCCTGATCTTCCGCCGAAGCTGGAAGAGATTATCAGCAAGGCGCTGGAGAAAGACCGAAATCTGCGCTATCAGCATGCTGCCGATATGCGGGCTGACCTTCAGAGGTTGAAGCGAGACACGGAATCTGGAAAGAGCGCGGCCGTCGAGGTCGAATCGCTGCCCGCCGGGCCGAGTGTCATTGCCCCGCCGATGGAATCGGCTCCCGCCGCAGTAAGGGCCATAGGATCTTCGTCGCGCACCGCGGCAGCGTCAGGGCCAGTGAGTCCCGCAGCCACCACGATACTGGCCGGGAAACGAATCTGGTTGATGGTCTCTGCCATCGCCGTCTTGCTGGTTGCCGTGGTCGCAGGTTTCTGGTTCTTCGGTGGCCGCGCCGCCCATCCCGCGAGCGTTTCCGGTCACAAGTCGATTGCCGTTTTGTATTTTTCCAACATGTCACAGGATCAGTCGCTCAACTGGCTGAACAATGGTCTGACCGACATGCTTACCACGAACCTTGCCCAGGTCAAAGGCCTGGACGTGCTCTCGACCGAGCGAGTGATGGGCGCGGTGCAGCGCGCGAGCAAGGATGGCAAGTCAATGGATCCTGCTCAGGCGCAAAGTGTGGCGCGCGATGCGGGCGCCGATGCTTACATTACGGGGGCCTTGTTGAAGATTGGGCCGACGCAACTGCGGCTTGACGTGCGCGCGCAGGACACGAGCACTGGCCAGATCCTGTTCTCGGACAAGCTGGAAGGACAGGACGTCCAGAGCATCTTCGGGATGGTGGACCGGCTCACCGCGAGCATCGCCGGCAGTTTTCTGCCGGCATCCGAAGTGCCGCAGAAAGCGCCGGAGATCGAGCAGTCTTCCACTTCAAGCGTCGAGGCCTACCGGCACTATCAGTTGGGAGTCGACTATGCCCGTCGCTTCCTCACTACCGACGCCGTCCGCGAACTCGAGGAGGCGGTCCGTTTGGACCCGCAGTTTGCTCTTGCAATGCTTCGTCTCGCCGACCAGTACCGCCTTGAGGGCGATCTCCGGCGTGGCAATGAACTTCAGCTTAAGGTCGATCAACTGCAGTCGCGGCTGCCTCGATACGAGCAGTTGACGCTGCAGGTGCTCAAAGCCCGCCGCTCCCAAGATCCTGAAGCCGACATCGCAGCCCGTCAGGAGTTGGTATCGGAATTCCCGCGCAGCACCATGGACCGCGGTTTTCTCGGCAGTATCCTTGCGGGCTCGGGTAAGCAGGAGCAAGCGATTGCGCTATTCAAACAGGGACTCGCTTTGGATCCGAAAAGCGAAGACCTCTTGAACTTCGAATGCTACGCCTTGGCCCTTGGAGGCGATTTCGATGGCGCACTGGCAGCCAACGATGCCTACATGGCGGTTCGTCCTGGCGACCCTAATCCGCTGGACACTCGCGGTGACGTTCTCTATATAGCAGGCCGGGATGATGAGGCCGTGGCCGCTTACCGCAAGGCGCTCGAACTGAAGCCGGATTTTAGCGACTACGGAGAATACCTGAAGCTGGCGATTGTCTACACCGATCAGAAGAAGCCCGACGTGGCCAACGCCGCCTTCCAGCAATTTGCTCACCGCACTTCCCCACTCTCGCGCCTTTACGTTCCGGGCTTCGAGGCGCAGTTCAAGCAAACCGCTGGGGACCTGGACGGCTCACTCGCAAGTTATCGGGAGGCGGTAATCCAACTCGGGCGTGCCCAACAGAGCCAGGCTGCTGAAACTTTTCTAAGATCATACGGGATTTTGTCCGTGATGCTGGGGGAAGGTTCCTCCGCATTTTCGTTTGCCCAACAACAGAAACTCGACGATTACGAACTGCCAGTTGTGGCGAGTTTGCAGATTGTGGCGGGGAACTCGTCCGCGGCGCAGCAAACCTTTCAACGATTCGCGGCCAGCCATCCTTGGATCGCGCCTCGGGCTCTTGAAATTAATCGAGCCGTTGTTGACATGACCGTCGCCGTGCGCGATGGAGACGGACAAGCCGCCTTGAGCCGCGCCGCCACCATCCCCGATTCTCAAGACGCTTATCAGCTTTACATCAAAGGGCGCGCCCATTTGCTCACCAACGACTATGCGTCGGCCGAAACTGAGTTTCATGGATCCTTACGCGCGGGGCGTGTATTGGCGAACTTAGGATCCCTCAGGGATAGACTCCCCGTGGTTGGAATGCTCTGCCATTATTACCTGGGCCAACTCTACGAAAAAACTAATAAGCACGATCAGGCGATTAATGAATACCAGGAATTTCTCTCTCACTTCCCGAGTTCGCAATCCCGCATGCCTCAGGTTGGCGAAGGTCGGGCCGCACTCAAGCGGCTGATGCAGTGATGAGCTTTTGGGTTAACCTATAGACTCTGCCGGAGTAGAATATGCGCACCCGATACCTGCTTCCTTGTATTTTGTTGTTGTCATTCACGACTCTCGCCCAACAGACTCCTAATCAAGACAATACCAACAACACAGCAGGCGGCGGACCCGGGACGATCGTGGGCTGCGTCAGCGGCGTCAACGGATCTTTCTATCTGGCGACGCCCAGCGGCGAGCGCTACCTTCTCAAAGGCCACCACGACTCCCTGTTTCACTTTAATGGCAAGGAGGTACGAGTCACGGGGACGGTAAGCGCGACCAAACCGCAAACCCTGAAGATTTCGAAGATCGAGAAAGTCAACGACACCTGCCAGTAGCGACTAAAAATCCGCGGGAGTGTTGGCATGTTCTCACAAGCTTATGGGCGTCATTGCCATCACCACGAGCAAGTGGCGTTTCGCTTGTGTTAAAAGAGGTGGCGTGCCCGCCAACGCCGCTCCCGTCGGAGACGACAAGCTCACCCTGATTGCCATCTCAGCGCTGGCCTGCATCCTCCAGGATGTCCTGCACGAGGGCCTTGGCCACGGCCTAACCGCGTGGCTTAGCGGAGCCCGTCGCGTCACCATGAGCACAGTCGCGCTGCAGTCCGATCTTGACACGCGCTGGATCGCGGCGAATGGCACGCTGGTCAATCTGTTTTTCGCAGCGATCTTCTGGCTTCTGCTGCTAAGCCCGCAGCGCTATCGCCCCGCCACCCGTTACTTCCTCGTGCTCGCGATGGCGGGCAATCTCTTCACCGGAACCGGCTATTTTTTCTTTTCTGGAGTCACCAACTTTGGCGACTGGGCGGCAGTGATCCAGGGCTTGCAACCGCACTGGGTGTGGCAGCTCGGACTGGTTGCGCTGGGCGTGATTTCGTACTATGCATCCATGCTGGTGGTGGCGGGCAAGCTGAATCCGTTCCGCGGCGACGGGGAAAGAGCCCGCGGGCTTCGCGCGCTCTGTTGGACCCCTTATTTTACGGATGGGATTCTCGCCGGTTTGGGCGGCCTGCTCAATCCCGCGGGACTGTTCTACGTCATAGCCTCGGCGCTGCCCTCAACTTTGGGAGCCAATGCCGGCCTGCTCAGCATGCCCAGCATGATGGGCAGATGGACTCGCGGCCCGGAAGAAGTCGAGCCGATCGTGCGCAGCACCGCGTGGGTTGCGATCGCGGCTATCGCGAGCCTGCTGTTCATATTCGTGCTCGGCCGCAGGCTCACCTGGTCGCGCTGATCTTCACAACAGTTCAAGTTTTTCGCTCCACCATTTGTTTGCGGACGCAATTTCGCACTATAATGCGCTGATCATGGGTCCCACCAGGTTCCGGGCCCCGCCGATGTGAAGTACCAACCTGCCAACCCGCTGGGCAAGCCAGTTCTGGACCAGGAAATGTTCCAGCAACTCCTGGCTGCCGCTTATACGCTGCAGAAGCAAACTCATCCGCTGCCGGTCAAGGAGGCGCGCGCGGATTTCCTGCACGCGCACTCTGACGCCGCAGTCACAGAGAAAGTCCACTCCATCCCTCTTCTTGCGCGGACGCCCGAGCCCTTGGCCGCGGCCGGGTTGCCGTTGGAGTCAGCGCTGGTAACGGCCCAGCGGGATTCTGAGCCGTTAATGCCCTCGAATGATTCGCTGCTGCAAGCGGAGATGTCGGCTCAGCTTCCCCGCGTCCTGAAAGAGATTCCGCCGCCAGCGATCGTCGAGGCACCGCAATCGAAACCGGCACAGCTCGTATCGCCAGCCCGCCATCCGGTTCCAGTTGTGACCAGTGGTTCCCGTAACAGAATGGTGCGCAAGCGAATCTCTCGAAACAACGAGTTTTTCTGGAAGGTCGCAGCCGTGGCAGCAATGGCCGCGCTTTCCGTTCTGTTCCTGGCCGCGTGGATCGATCAGCCTTCACCCTTGCCTACCGGGCTGGCGCTGCCCTCGGAAGTGCTCCAGCAACAAGTACCCTTCCGGAAAGCACAGCGCGTCGCGACTGCTCAGCCGCGGAGCGGCAGAGTCAGCACCAGGACGTTCGTGACAGAGCCATCTGAGGCGGCGAAGAGCGGATCGACCGAACCAACTGCAGTTGTTGACGAGCCGCCTGAAAGGAACGTGACTCCTGCCCAGAAAACCATCGCCAGCCCGAACTACCATTCCACTAATGACAGCGAAGCCGATCTGGTTGCCCCGGACACCGTAGTTCGTTACCGCACACGGCCCGACGCTTCTCTCGCCCAGGCGGATAAAAAACCCTAGTCCGAGCTTGGCTGGCTTAACGTTCTAGGCCCATCTGCTTGTCGGGAGGCGATCTGCTTCGGCAGTTCCCGGAGAGCAAATCCGGTCAAGGCGGAGATGATCGAACCAGCAATCGTCATCATGAGTGTGCCCGCGTAGCGACTGAACCAACCTTTGCTGCCGGAAGACGACTCAGACGCTCCCGTCTCCGTTAGCTGCCCGTTCAAAGACTGCCAGTTCAGAGAAAGATCAGCCTTGCCGGCGTTCACGGATAAGGTTTCCTGCTGGTTGTGAGTGAAGTCACCGTCGATCGTGTTCTCCTGCACACCAGTGTCAGAAGCGACCTGCACCTTTATCCGATGTGTACCCGTCGCTATCGGCAACGTCTCCGAAAGACTTCCCTGCACTGAGGGAATCAGCCCGAACTTTTTTTTGGCATTGCCGACAAGAGTTGCGGAGTAGGCCAGGTCCCCATCCACCCAGACCGAGAGTTGACCACTGCGCAAGCTGTGCTGGACTCTGAGCCGCAAGCTGGCGTCTCTTCCTGAGAACGCCGTGTGCAAGGCCATTAATAAAGCGGCTAGCAGGAAGAAACCCACCATAACCCTCGCCGTCGCCGGCAGTCGCGCGAATTGTACGCGTGCCTTCTGCCAAACTGCGCCCGCGTGCGCCCGGATTGCAGGCATACGCTCCACATTCATACAGGAGCCTATTTTCGCCGCTTGTCCGCCTGAGGCACAGTTACCAAGGTGCTGAGCTCATCGGATGCCGACGGTTTTGAATTCTCTAGCGCCGTGTTCAGGGAATAGCTGTAGATTCGCGTTCAGGGTAAAATCCCTCTCCATGCCTATAGTTAGCCCAAACCAGTGAACGCGGTAGCAAAAACAGTGGAAAGTTATGTTCGAGAAATTCACCGAGAAAGCGCGTCGAGTTGTTTTCTTTGCACGCTACGAAGCCAGTCAATTCGGCAGCCCTCATATTGAAACCGAGCACATGCTGTTGGGATTGCTCCGGGAGGACAAGGCTCTCAATTACCGCTTCCTCCGTTCACCCGGAACAGTAGAATCCATCCGGAGAGAGATCGAACAACACACGACCATCCTCGAGAAGATCCACACCTTGGTCGACCTGCCGCTTAGCAATGAAAATAGACGCGTGCTGGCCTATGCAGCCGAGGAAGCCGAGCACTTGTCGCATAACCACATTGGGACGGAGCACCTTCTGCTCGGTTTGCTGCGGGAAGAAAAGTGTTTTGCCGCAAAGTTGTTGCATGACGTGGAGTTCATCTCGAACGGGTCCGCCAGGAACTCAAAGGAGTTCCGCACGAACTATCCGAATCCCAGGAACGCGCCCGGCACCAGCGTATCCCGCTGGACCGGAGCAACCGTCGCCTCGATTCGCCAAGCCCTGGCGAATTCTAAGAAGTTGCGTCCTTGATGTGCGTCGCGATGTACCACTGATTGCCAAAGACGTCCTTCACTCCGCCGCTGCGATCGCCGTAGGGCTGGTCGACTGGTTCCGCAATCGAAGTCGCGCCCGCCTGCAGCGCACGGCGGTAAACCGCATCGCAATCGGGCACGTACAGATAGAACATCGTCGGCATGGGCGGGTACTTCCCATGGGCCTCGCCCATCTCCACCATCGAGTCCCCGACACGTATCTCCGCGTGATGCACAACGCCGTCGGGCGATGCGTATTTCCCAATCTCCCGCGCCCCGAAGGCACGCTTCAGGAAGTTGATGACTGGCTCCGCCCGCAGCGGGTGCATGTACACATTGACGCTGTTCAGTCCCTTGGGAGTGTAGCTCTCACCCTCGTGCGTAGCGATGTACCAGAAGTTCCCCGCCGGATCTTTCACGCTCGCTGACCGCTCTCCGTACTCCTGGTCTCTGGGCCCATCGATGGACTTAGCGCCCGCCTTCAGGGCGCGGTCGTAAACCGCATCGCAATCCGGCACATAGAGATGGAGCGCATGGGTATTTGGCGTAGCCCGGAACTCGCGGCCCGGAATACCGCCGCCGATCATAACCATCGAATCGCCGATGCGCACCTCTCCGTGCAGCCCGCCCGCCGAGCCCACGGTGCGGAAAGTCTCTTCGGCGCCGAACGCCCGTTTGGCAAACTCCATCAGCGCCGGTCCATCGACCGCGACCAGATACGGCGTTACCGTGCGGTATCCCTTGGGAATCGGGTTGACCTTGGGCTTCTTGGCCTCCCCCTCCTTCATCATCGCCTGGAAGCGGCGATGCATTTCCTCGACCGACATCTCTTCCTTTACCGTGGAAATACTCCACGAATATCCGAACGGATCGAGCAAGGTGCCCTCGCGGTATCCATAGAATTGGTCCGAGATGGGACCCGACAGCTTGGCTCCAGCCGCCACAGCCCGCTCCGCGAAAGCGTCCACGTCGGGAACATAGATCCTCATGCTGACCGGCGAACTGCCGATCGTCTCCGCGCTATACCGTCCTCCTTCCGGCCACTCTTCCGCAAACATGATGACCGAATCTCCAATTTCCATCTCGGCGTGACCGAATCCGAATTCACCCTCGAAACGCATGGTTTCCTTCGCGCCGAAAGCCTTCTTATAAAACTCGATCGCTTCCACCGCGTGCTTGAAGGTCAACCTGGGGGCAGCGAAGGTGCGAGTTGCAGTGATAGGTTCTGTTGTGGTCGCCATCGAAATACTCCTCTCCAAGTCTTTCTTTAAACGAATTTTGAAATCTTCCCGCGGCAAATCGCGCAACTCGGCGGCAATGCGGACAAGCGGACTCACGCCAGCATCGCCACGCGGCAAAGGCGCGCGGGGATTCCCGACCATCAACTGCACCGCTTCATCGAGTTGTTCAATCAAACTACGCCTAGGCATTCTTGCCACCCGGCTTTCCTGCAAACTTCGTCCGCAGATTCTGCAATCCCCGGAACTGTAACTGCTTCACCGCACCTTCAGTGCGCCCCAACTCCTCCGCGATTTCGCGGATGCTCTTCTCCTCCGCGAACCGCATCGCGATCACGCGCCGCTGATCATCAGGCAGCCGATCCACCAAACGAAATAACCGCGCTCGGTGTTCCACTTCTTCCAGATCAACGTCAGCCGTCGCCTCGGCACCCAACTCCGGAGGATCGTCCACCGCCAACTCTCTCCCGGCTCGCTGCCCCCGATCCGCAATCGCATTGGCCGCAATCCGTAGCAGCCAAGCCGCAAATGGCGCACCTCGCCATTCGAACCGCCGCAGATTGGCCAGCGCTTTGTGAAAGGTATCGGAGGTCAAATCCTCGGCCGCATCGCGATCACCAACTCGTCGCGCGACAAATGCATACACTCGTTCAAAGTGGATTTCGTAGAGTTCGGCAAAGCGAGTGGGATCCTTCTGCGCAGCTTCGACCAGCAGACGTTCCTCCGCCTGCTCCGGGGCCCGCCTCGATGCCGGTGCTCGAACGACCATCGTGCCTCTAACTATATAAACGACAGCCAGCCGGAAAGGTTACGCAGGATAATTTACAAGACAGGACTAAGCCCCGCCGCCGCGCCACGCGCTCAAGCGTGGAACCCAGCGCCCAACGTTAGCGCAAAAAGTTTCATACTCAGCCCCAAAACTGCGCCGCAAAACCGCTCAACGCGACGGGGCTTTGCCCGGTTCCTGCACTATCTTCACACCATATTTCCATGAAGGCAGGCAGTACGAATACCCGTGAGGCTCAGTGACATCGGAATGCGGACTCGTGCGTTTCACCACGAAGTTCTGGATTGTGTAGCAGATTAGCTCTCCGTCTCGCGCCGTGTCCGACCTGTGATGATCGAAATCGTAGTGAGCGATCGCTGAAGAGTCGACCCAGTCTGGGTTGAAGGAGTTTGCCGTCGTTTGCGGGGACGAAGCCTGCCGGGCCGCGTCGCTGGCCCCGAAAACCGGAACCAGTCCGCACAACAGAATCACCAGGAGGGCGGAAATTCGCATACATGTTCCTCCGATGAGGAAATTATACTGCCAACCTGCACGTCACAATTGGCAAAGCAGCAGGGAAAAAACGAAGACAAACCACGTGCGGGGCCCTTGGCACTGGATGGGGGAGAGCCGTAATGGCAGGGCCCCGCATTATGCAGAACCACCGTCTTACACTATCGGGGAGCCGTCGTCACGACAAAATGATTCTTGTTCCATTTTCCGAACAAGCCTGTGGAAAACTCTCGCGGGGCTGGCTCCGACTTCTTTGAAAAATGCCCGGCCATGACCAGCCGGAGGCCTTATTTACTCTTCAGTAACCATGGGTACCCCCCTCCCCCCACGATCTTTTGGAATCATGGAGTTACAGCCACACTACCCTCAAAATCTTTGAGGAATAAGGACTTACGCGCAAAATATTCCGGACAAAGGACTTAGGGGCTATTTTGTGGTCAAGGAGCTAAACCACAACTACTAAGATTAGCTGGTCGGGATGGACAAAGTAAAGCGAGGAAGTGAGAGAGTCGAGCGGAGATTCCCGTTTCGGGACGAAAAGCGGAGTGCCTCAATATTAGCTGGTGTGGCGCGGGCGCCATTGCCTGGTGTTTCGTGGGAGGGCACGAGCGCCTAATACCCCGATTTTATGCGGACGAAATAGTCTTCCGGATACAAATAGTCTTCGCCCGACTCATCGATCACTCGCAACAGGCGCCGTTTGGAAGCCTGCTCATCAGCCAGCACCCAATAGACTTTCCGCAACTCCAACCCAGCAGGATAGCCCTCGTTCCGCACACAGAGGACGAACCGTGCCCGACCCCTCTTCGCGTCATCCGACAATCCGTGTGATCTCATGTTCGTGGGAAGGGCACGACTTCAGTCGTGCCATAAAGACCAGAAAACAGATTCAGGCACCGCAAACCCGCCCGCCCGGACAAGAAGCAGATCGCCCGCTCACCTCTCTTCCAACCGCTCCGCCGCCCTGTCAATCATGTCCCAAGTGATGGAATCATTCTCGATCTTGACGTTGCCGTAGGCAAAGCTGCGCCGCTGCCGTTCCGCCTGCTCCGGCGTCATCCGTATCGTCCTCGCCATTTCGATCAATTCGTCCAATTCTTCCGACACGGGCGTCCCTCGCTGAAACGATCTGCTACATCCAAATCTAAGAGTTTGAAGATGCTCAGAGAGGGCAGCGCGACGTGTTACCGGATCTCCCTGGAGTTCGACTCTTCGCCCACGAGCGGTGTCGTGTCCCAAGCAGCTGTTTTTAGAATGCCCTCGGCATAGGCGAATGCCAGAGCGAGCGTATCGCTCAGGGCCTTCGCCGAGTCTAGCACTCCGGCTGCGCCGAGGTCCTCGACCTGTCTCGATTCTGCGTTAAATCCTATTCTTCCACTTGAGCTCTCCAGGACTTCCTTGAGGACAGCTTCGAAATCCGGATGCTGCGAATTTCCTAATAGCCGCTTGAGGGGCGAAACTAGCGCCACAGAAACCGCTGCGATCCCGGCCATCTGGCTGTCATTTGTCGCGACCAATTTCTCAACCAACGCTCTTGCCCTGCAGTACGAAACACCACCACCTATCACGTAGCCGTTTTCGATGGCTGAGTGACACGAATGCAACGCGCTTTCCAGCTTGTATCTGGAGTCGGCCAAATCTTCATCCGTCAGGCCCGGAGCTCTAAGCACAGCGATTGCACCGCCCAATTTCGCCAAGCGTTCCCGAATCTTCTCGACGTCATAAGGACCCGTCGTCGCGCTTAGCTGCATTCTGAGCTGCTTGATCCGTTCGGCAACTTCACCGGGACGCCCAGCGCCTCCTAACAGCGTCGTGCTGTCTTTGGACACGACAACCTTTTGGGTCCTACCCAGATCACTCAGCTCAATCTCTCCCAATGGCCTACCCGTCTCCTCCAGGAACGCCTTGGCTCCAGTCAGAACGGAAATATCCTGCAAGATCGCCGCTCGCTGGTCGCCGCTGCCGGGTGCCTTTACTGCGACACAGGAAAGCGTCCCTCGTTGTTTATTCACGATCAGGGTCGCAAGCGCTTCCCCGGCGACATCGAGAGAAATGACTAGCAGCGGTCTCCCTGACCTTGCGACTTTTTCCAAGAGCGGGAGGAAATCGTACATTGAACCAATCTGGCGCTCGTAGACAAGGACGTAGCAATTCTCGAGAACACACTCCTGTCGTTCCGGATCGGTGACGAATAGCGGTGAGAGGAAACCGCGATCGAAGTACATGCCCTCCTGAACATCCAGCCGCAGTTCCCCTCCAGCACCATCCACTACCTGAACAATCCCGTCCTTGCCAGCCTTCTTGAATGCTTCAACTACCGCCGCGGCGATTGCTCCGTCGAATCCAGACGCGCTGAGCGCGATACCTTTTAGTTGCTCGCCAGCCACTGGCCGGGCCTCTGTCCGTATGTAGGCGTTCGCAGTCTCGACTGCCCTTTGCATTCCCGAGAGCACATCCTTGGCGTTGTGTCCGGCCTTGAGAGCGGCATCGCCCGCCTTCAACATCTCAGCTGAGAGGAATACGGCCGTCTTAGTCGCATCCCCGACAGAGCCGAGCACTTCTTGTGAGAGTCTTGCCATCTGATCGACTCCCTGCGCCTTGAGCGGATCGCCAGATTTGATCCTCTGTGCTATGCGAGCACCACTGCCGAACGCCATCTGGCGACCGAGTTCCTGCATTGTCACAGACACACGACTCCCGCTTGGACCGAACGCCGGTGCCAACGACATGCTGACCAGTTCTGCCCCTTGAACAACATAGGCTCGCGCGTCCTCCGACCGCACGAGTCTGCCGATTCTTCCGCTGACGCTCAGATCAAACGTGTCGTACGGCCAAGGCAACTCCTCTGCTGCGCTCGGAGAAGACAAAACCGCCTTGAGCGTTTTGGTGATGTCCTCGGTCAGTTTCTGTTGCCAGTCCGCTTCCTGGGTTCGGTAAGGAATGTAGCGTCGGTGCCGATAGTCGAAGGGCACGTCCTCCTTCTTCTCGCTTATCAAGACCGTGGGAATACCTAGGGAGTGGCAAATTCCAAGCTCATAGTTGACGTTTGGATTCTTACCGGTGACGATCGCAACCACCGCTCTTGCCTTCCAGATGTGCTCCCAAATGTCGCTTATGACAGCGCGAGTGCCGTAAATGTCATCGGCCTTTACGGCAACAAGTCCTGCCTCGGCGGCAGCGGGCTTGATTATCTTCTCGAAGTACCCGACGAATGGGGAACGCAAGGGCAACAACACGAAACAAAGATCGAGATCTACAGCCGGGCGATAAACCAAGGATCCTCCCCGTTCAAAGCTATAGCGACAAACAACCCCGAAAAGCAAACGGGTCACGGCGCGCCGTGACCCCCTCACAGTACGTCTAGCGGCTAAAGCCGTCGAGGCTGGTTGCCGCTCCGGCATGGCTTAAGCCATGCCCTGTTACGAGACTAGCCGCCCGCAGCGATGCTCATCTCGATGCAGCAGGTAGGCGCGGTCGGCGCCCCTCAGCTCTCGCGTAAGCCGATCAAGCTCCTCGGCTTCTCGGGCCCATTCTTCCGGCGTTCCGATCGCCGATACATTTCTGGTTCTTGCATCCTGCAACACAACTGCAGATGTCAGCCGCGCACGTTCATCCTCAAGGTTCGCCAACAGTTCACAAAACATGAGCACCTCAAATCTCTACGAACACCCGCTCGTACTCCCGCAGCTTCCACACCTGTAGCAGCTTCCGTTGCGGGTCATTATTGAGCCGCAGAAGGAGCAGGTTGGGGCGTCGCCGAGGTCGATGATTCCGGCGAGGGCGTCGGCGGCGTGGTGGCTTCCGGCGGCGGGGACGGGCGAGGGCGCCCGCCCCACACTGCCGCCTCCACTTACTTCCGTCGAGCCGTTTATGTCTCCTACGGCTTCTGCTGTCGGCGGCGTGCTGGGCCGGAGGCGCAGGTTCTCGAACAGCATTTGCTGCTGGCCGGTGGAGAAGCGCAGGTCGAGCCAGCGGAAGATGTAATCCATGATTGACTTGGCGAAACCGATGTCGGGATTGCCGCTCCAGCCGCTGGGCTCGAAGCGGGTGTGGGCAAACTTCTCGCACAGCAGTTTCAGCGGCACGCCGTGTTGCAAGGCGATGGAGACGGCGCAGGAGAAGCTGTCCATGAGGCCGCTGACCGTCGATCCCTCTTTGGCCATGGTGATGAAGATTTCGCCGACGCTGTCGTCGGGATAAAGTCCGACGGTGATGTAGCCCTCGTGTCCGCCCACGTTGAATTTGTGGGTGATCGAGCGCCGCTCAGCTTGCAGTTTGTGGCGTACTGCGCGTGGCGGACCGTTGAGATTCGGTTCCTCGTGTGGCGCGGACGCGGCAGCCGCATCGCCCTTTTTCGAAAGCGCAGTCGTTGTTCCAGCCGCGCTGAGCGGCTGCGACTTCTTGCAGCCATCGCGATAGACGGCGACCGCTTTGAGGCCCAACTTCCAGGCCTGCAGATAAGCTTCCATGATGTCTTCGACGGAAGCATTCTCCGGCAAGTTCACAGTCTTCGAAATCGCGCCGGAGATGAACGGCTGCGTAGCCGCCATCATCCGCAGGTGGCCCATGTAAGCAATCGAACGAGTCCCCTTAGCCGGCTTGAACGAACAATCAAACACCGCGAGATGTTCGTCCTTAATGTGAGGTGCGCCTTCGATCGTTCCCGTCGCATCGATGTAGCTGACAATCTTGTCCGCTTCATCGTGCGAGTAGCCGAGCTTGAACAGAGCGGTCGGCACGGTGTTGTTCACGATTTTGATCATGCCTCCGCCAACCAGCTTCTTGTACTTAACCAGCGCGAGATCAGGCTCGACACCTGTGGTGTCGCAGTCCATCATGAAGCCGATTGTGCCGGTGGGGGCCAGGACTGTTACCTGGGAATTTCTGTAGCCGTGTTTTTCGCCGTGGGCCAGGGCTTCGTCCCAGGCTTGTTTGCTGGCTTCGTAGAGTGGGGGTGGGACATTGTTTTTGTTTATGTTGTTGACCGAGGCGCGGTGCATGCGGATCACATCGAGGAACGGTTCGCGGTTTATGTACCAGCCGGGGCAGGCTCCTCCGGGCATTACATTCGAACCCAGATTGGTTTCGGCCAGGCCCTTCTTCGTGGGCTCAGTTGCTGGGACTAACGCTGGACAGAGCTCTGCGATCTTTGAAGATTGGAGGTAGGCTTGGCCGCACATGATTGCCGTAACGCAGGCGGCGTAGTCGCGTCCGGCGTCGGAGTCGTAGGGGAGGCCGGCGGCCATCAACAGAGCTCCCAGATTTGCGTAGCCTAATCCCAGCGGGCGGTAGTCGTGGGAATTCTTGCCAATCATTTCTGTGGGGTAGCCGGCGTTGTCGACGAGAATTTCCTGGGCTGTGATCAGGACGTCTACCGCGTGACGATAGGCTTCTACGTCGAAGGTTCCGTTGGGCGCGAACTTCAATAAGTTCATGCTGGCCAGGTTGCAGGCTGAATCGTCGAGGAACATGTATTCGCTGCATGGGTTGCTGGCGTTGATCCGGTTCGTGTTTTTCGAGGTGTGCCAGCGGTTTACTGTGGTATCGAATTGCATGCCGGGGTCGCCGCAGCGCCAGGTGGCGTCGGAGATTTTGAAGAGCAAGTCTTTGGCTTTGAAGGTTTGCATCGGGCGGCCGTCGCGCACGGCTTTGGTGCTGAAGTCGGTGTCGCGGAGGACGGCGTACATGAAGTCATCCGTCACGCGGACGGAGTTGTTTGCGTTCTGGAAAAAGATGGACGAGTAGGCTTCGGAGTCGGGTGAAGAGCCATCGTATCCGGCCGCGACCAGCGTGTGGGCTTTGGCTTCTTCTTTCGACTTGCACTCGATGAAGTCGATGATGTCGGGATGGTCGATGTTGAGGATGACCATTTTGGCGGCGCGGCGGGTTTTGCCTCCGGACTTGATTACTCCGGCGAAGGCGTCGAAACCTTTCATGAAGCTCAGCGGGCCGCTGGCGATGCCGCCGCCGCTTAGGCCTTCGGTTGACGAACGCAATGGGGAGAGATTGGTGCCGGTGCCTGATCCCCATTTGAAGAGCATGCCTTCGGTCTTGGCCAGAGTCAGGATGGAGTCGAGCGAGTCTTGCACCGAGTTGATGAAGCAGGCAGAGCACTGCGGAGTGCTGTAGCCGGTGACTCCGAACTCAACTCTTCCGGCTGTCGGGTTCCAGTGCCAGTTGCGGGCGTCGGAGTCGGGTTCGATGCGGTCGCAGCCTACGTTGAACCAAACGGGCGAATTGAAGGCGGCGTATTGGCGGATCAGGATGTGGCTGAGTTCGTCGTGGAAGGTGGCGCCATCTTCCGGCGTTTTGAAATAGCCTTGGGCCAGGCCCCAGTCGCGGATGGTCTCCGCTACTCGAGTCACCAGGGCGCGGACTCCGGACTCGCGCTCGGGCGTGCCGACGGTGCCGTGGAGATATTTGCTCGCCACGATGTTAGTCGCGGTCATCGACCAGTCCTTGGGGACTTCGACGTCCTTTTGCTCGAAGATGGTGTTGCCTTGGGCGTCGGTGATCTGAGCGGTACGGCGCTCCCATTCGACCTCGTCGTAGGGCGAGACGCCGGGTTTGGTGAAGAAGCGGCGGAAGGCCAGGCCCGGGGCTTTCCTGGTGGCGGCGGTAGGGACGCTCTCGGTCGTGGTGTGGGCTCCTTTTGCAGTGACTTCCGGCATTTCTTTTTCTCCTGCGGAGTCTTTGCTCCGCTGTTATTTAAGATCCTTGCTGCCTGGGCTTGCTGGCCTGAATCGCAGCGCTGCGGCACCCAAGAGCTTGCAGCGGTGAAATCTAATCGCTCTTTCGCCCCGCTGGGGCTTGTCCGGTTCCTGTCTTTTTCCCACGGCTTGCGCCGTGGGCTGCATTATTTCGCCGCTACGCGGCTGTGTTTTCTTATCTTCGCCACGGTTCGCCGTGGGTCTTAGCTTTCGCCGCTTCGCGGCTTGGACGGGCGAGAAGCCCGTCTTCCATCGTCGTGATGCATTGCCATGAAAACACTTCTACTCCAGCCTTGCGTCCCGGGCGCTTAAAAACCGGACGGAATCGGCGATGGTGGCCCGATTTGGGTCTGTTTATTTGATGATTCTGAGCGCGGCGAAGCATCTTGCTCGGCTGAGGCAGTGTCTAAAGCCGAGATTGATTTTACTGGGTTTGCGGCACGACTAAAGTCTCGCCCTGATACGAACCCGGTCGAGCTTCGCTCGGCTCCCCGGACGGCAGCGTCCGGGGCTACGTGCGCCTCGCGAGGTACGTCGGCGTCGAGGGTTGCGTGGGTATCCTCTGAAACTGATTGCGGAACTCCAGAAACGGCTTCGGCTGATGAGGCCATCCAGCGCTGCAGGGCAGCGAGTGCAGTGCGGCGCTGAGTTGCGTCCTCGATCACAACGTAGCGGGCGAAACAACGGCCGCTAGCGAAGCGTTCGCGCTCGGGACTTCCGGACAGGAACAGGCGGCCCAGCGCCATGCCCAAGTCATCGGCTTCCGAGATCTGGAACAACGCCAACATTCGCTTTCCTTCGCCGACGGCGAGTTCGCCGGGCGCGATTACTTCTTCACCCAAGGCGAAAAGCCCTGGTTTACAAGGAGCCAGCACGAGGTTGAAACTGTCCTGGCAGCGAAACCACTTTGACCATTGCAGGCGTCGGTGATCAAAGGCGGGCTCAAAGCCGTGGCGAACCAGCGATTCCGTGACCAGATGCGCTAAACCTTCCATGCGAGCTCCTCAATAGTTCCCTCGAAAGAAAAGGGCTCCGAGCCTCCTGTCGAGGCGTTTTCCACAGCCTAGTTGTCAACCTGTTGTCGTTGCCCGTGGGGATGTCCGGAAACACCGGACCGGGAAACGGCCACCGCACTCTTCAGGCTTCTGGCTTCGGTGAACCCGGTTTGACCAGAAGCTCGACGCTTTATCTATTAGCGGGGCGGCGCGGGGGTCACCTCGGCCATGGCGTCCGCCCCTGTTTTCTTACACTTACTTGCTTTCGACCTTGCATCGCTCCGCCTCCGTTTCCGGAGGCGTTTACAGCCAATTGGATGGCAACAGTACTCCCGCCCGTTGTGGCTGTCAAGACCTAATCACTACATATTGTATCCTAATGCAATTACTGCCCAGATGCGGGTTTGGCGACTGGTTTTCCACAACGACGGTTTTCCGCAGGCGGGAATTACATTGTTTGGGCCGCGTTGTGCATTGGTTGATGAGTATCTTTGCGTGGCCTGAATCTCCTTTCTGCTTACCCAGGACTTCTGTCCTGGGCTATAATCGGCCGCCCTTGCGGGGCTGGTGCTTGGTGGAGCTGCCTTTGTTCATGTGCCCGGTCTGTTCGATCGACTGGTCGCTTCGCATCGAGCCACTGGAAACGATGGTTCTCGACTCACTTTTGAGAGCTTGCGCCTCGAACTGTTCAGCCTCGCTTCGCTCGGTGCCGGGACGAGGCGTCCGGGGGCTGCGTCGCATTGCGATGCGGTTGTGGAGCTTTCCTCCGCTCGACAGGCGCGTACGCCCGTCCTCCCTTGGGCGACCAGTTGAACTTTCTCTTAACTTATTCCTCGCCCTTTCCTGACTAGGCGGTGGCTGCGGGTCTAGCGGACAGGCGACGTTTTGGAGCCGCGAGCGCTGCGGCTGGCTCCAGGCGAGGGGGCCAGCGTTCGTCGGCCGGGCCCATGGCGACGTATACGTCTTCAAAAATCAGGCGTGGCGCGATGCGCCGGCCGCCGTCGGAGGACTCAACCAGATAGTCGCCGGGCTGTCCGCGATGCTCGCGACCGAGTGCGTCGACGAAGAGAAGGGGTTGGGTAAGTTGCCGGGCTTTGATCAAGAAGCGAGTGCGATAGATTTTCCATGTAGCAGACGTTTTTCTCACGTTCATTTACCCTTCGGGGGGAGGGAGAATGAAAAGGCATTTTCGTTTTCTGACTGCCGATTTTCGATTTCTGCTCTCTCCAGCTCAGCCTCGTTGCCGGAGGCGTAATTAAATTTGTTGGCTGAAAGTGTGATTGAGGACGAGGACGAATCTACGCGCACGACCAGTCGCGGTCAATTACCAAAGTTTGGTGCAATGGAGGAAAAACTCGGCGGCTGAATTTTCAGGATGAACCGTGATCAAGAAAATTTATGGAGGCGATTGATTCCGCAATATGGCGTGCGCTTTTCCGTCAGATTCAGATTGGGAAGAAAAATCGTGTGAGCTCGATCAAGATAATTTCCACAGAGAGTGCACAGGAAATACAGAAAAGCAGTTCTCGGTTGTCAGTGGTTGGTTCTCAGTTGCGTTCGTCAGAGACTGAGAAGAAGCCACTGATCTTCACCGATTTCACTGATCAGGTAAGTCTGGAGCCGCGTCGCGAGACCCGGCTCCATGCGAGCTGTTCCTGTTATCGTCCCGCTAATGCTGGTTCGTGATGTGCTTGGAACGTCTTCAGGCGCTGGTTGACCTCATCCCAGTTCACTACGTTCCACCAGGCCGCCAGATATTCGGGGCGGCGATTGTTGTATTTGAGGTAGTAGGCGTGTTCCCAGACGTCGTTGCCGAAAATGGGGAACAAACCCTGGGAGATGGGGTTGTCCTGGTTGGGCGTGCTTATGACTTGCACCTCGCCGCCGGGTTTGCCGGCCAGCCAGACCCAGCCGCTGCCAAACTGCTTGACGCCGGCATCGTTGAATTTGGTCTGGAAATCTTTGAAGTTGCCGAAAGTTTTCTTGATGACGTCAGCAATCGCGCCGCTGGGGTCGCCGCCGCCTTTGGGCTTCATGATCTTCCAGAACATGGCGTGGTTCACGTGTCCGCCGGCATTGTTGCGTACCGCGGCGCGGATGTCCTCGGGGACCGCATTGAGATCGCGGATCAAGTCTTCGGCGGTCTTTGATTGCAGGTTGGGATATTTTTCCAGAGCGGCGTTCAGATTTTTTACGTACGCCCCGTGATGCATGTCGTGGTGCAGTTTCATGGTCTGAGCATCGATTACGGGTTCGAGCGCTGCATAGTCATAGGGGAGAGCAGGTACCTCATGTGCCATTTTGATTCCTCCTTTGGCTAGAAGGATGATAACGCAAAGACAAACGATTCAACCGGAAACCGTTTTCGGAGTACAGGAATCGCTGTAGGACCTCCGAAGCTGAACCGCACGGGTCGTCGATTTCTTATTGTCTCCGGTGGTACATACTCGTTCGGTCATTGAGCCGCAAGCGGACTTCGAGGAGAATCGGAGACAGTCAACACTCCATAGCGCAGTGGATCGGAGGGGATGTGCACTCGCGACGCGTGCTGGCGGCCGCACTGTTTATGCTGGGGTGGACTGCAACGGCTCAGTGTAAAGACCTGGCCTTGATTTCCAACAAATCGAACGAGGTGGTGGCGATTACGCTGCCCGAACTGGTGAAGGTTTGCAAGGGCCAGACCAGTCGCTGGCCGGATGGCAAGCCGGTCAGCTTCATCACTCGTGATCCGGCGGCGCCGGAAATGAAACTGTTGCTGGAAAAAGTCTACGGCATGTCGAAGGACGAGGTGAAAGCGGCGATCGCCAGCGCCAACCATAGCCGAGCCAATCATGCGGCGATTGTGGTGGTCGACTCCGACGAGGCAGTGGTGAAGAAGGTGGAATCGCTGCCCGGCGCGGTGGGCCTGGTCGATGTGTATTCGATCAGCGGAGGCGTGACGGTGTTGAAGGTGGGCGGGAAGTTGCCGCTGGAGCCAGGATACTCGTTACACGGAAATTAGACACACTGCGATTGAAAGAAAGCAGAGGTTTTTATCTCCAATCCGAAGCCTGCTAAACATAGCGCGCGGCGATTTCCGCGGTACCAGGTCGACATGCGGATCACAGTGCAGATCTTTCGCTCGGGCGAGACAACCTCCTTGTGGGGACGCTCCAATGAGCTGGGTGTGGATGGGGTCGGCGGAACTCTGACCGGAGAACTGGAAGTGGGCGAAGTGGTTTCCATGGAACTTGCCTTGCCGTTAGCCCCTTATCCTCTGAAGCTGCGCGCGCTGGTGCGCTACCGCATCGGTTTGCTGCATGGGTTTGAATTTCTCGCCGTGAACGAGCAACAGCGCGACGTGCTGCGCCGGGTATGCGAGATGCTCGCTACCGGGCAATAGCTGCGGCGTACCGTCGAACTCTGTGATTCTTCCTTCCTCGAATTACCTCCGTAACTTTCGAGTAACTGTTTCGCAATCTAACATCCTGACTGGCTCTGGTCTTGTAGGGAGGGGGATTCGATGGGTGACAACATCACCCAGCCAGCGACGTCGGCTGAACTTTCGCGCGCGAAGTTTCTGAGAGAGGCACTTCAGCGCCGCACGCTGGCGCTCTCCAGCCCGACCGCGACCTTCACCGCAGCCACCGAACCAATTACCCCAAGCTTTGCCATCGACAGCGCCGAGGTGCACCGTGCCTACCTAGAGCAAGTGGTCGAGTGCGCCCCGGAAGCCATCAGTATTCTGGATTCGGAGTACCGGATTACCCGCCTCAATGGTGAGTTCACCCGCATTTTCGGCTTTGGTCCGGAGGAGGCGCTGGGGCAACGCATCGATTCGCTGATCGTTCCACCGGACCGCAGCGCGGAAACCTGCTGGATTGCGGAGTTGCTGGTGAAAGGGCAAAAGATCGTCCTCGAAACCAAACGTCAGCGCAAGGACGGAACCCTGCTGGATGTCTTCATTTCAACCGCTCCGATCGTGATCGACGGGAAGCAGGTTGCCATGTGCGTTCTGTATCGCGACATCTCGGAACAGAAACGGGCGGAGGCTCTGCATTCGGCGCTCTACCGCATCACCCAAAGGACCAGCACAGCGGAGAACCCGCAGCAGTTTTATTCTGCGGTTCACGGCATTCTAGGCGAGCTTATGTATGCCCGCAACTTCTACATTGCGGTGTACGATCCGGTGACGCAACTGTTGAGCTTTCCTTATTTTGAGGACGAAAACGATTCGCGGCCCGCAGCCCGGAAACTGGGCAAAGGTCTAACCGAGTACGTACTGCGAACCGGGGAACCGCTGTTATGCACTCCTGACGTATTTGACAGTTCAGTGAAGCGGGGAGAGGTGGAACTGATTGGCGCGCCATCGCTGGACTGGCTTGGCGTTCCCTTGAAAGCCGGGAATAATACCTTCGGCGTGGTCGTGGTGCAGAGCTACAGCGGCAACGTGCGCTTCGGCGAGAAGGAGAAGGAAATTCTGCTGTTTGTCTCGCAGCAATTGGCCAGCGCCATTGAATACAAGCGCAACGAGGAGGCACTGCGCCGTTCCGAGGCGCGCTACCGCTCGCTGGTGCAGAGCGCGGTGTACGGGATTTACCGGTGCAGTCTGGAGGGCCGCTTTTTCGACGTGAACCCAGCCCTGATTGCAATGCTTGGTTACGATTCGCCGGAAGAAGTTCTCGCGCTCGATCCCAAGTGGAATGTCTTTGTGGATCCTGGCGAGCAGGCAAAGGTCATGGCTGAATTCCAGCGCGGGGCGCGACTAGACAACGTGGAAGTCCGCTGGAAACGCAAAGATGGAAGCGCGATTACGGTGCGTCTAAGCGGTCAGGCCGTCAGCAATCCCGGGGAGACGGCCGAGGTTCTGGAGCTGATCGCCGAGGACATTACGGAACGGCGGGTGCTGGAAAACCAGTTCCGCCAGGCCCAGAAGATGGAAGCCGTGGGACGTTTGGCGGGGGGTGTCGCCCATGACTTCAACAATCTGCTGATGGTGATCAGCGGATACGCGGAAGTCTTGCTGGAGCAGACCCGAAAGGGCAATCCTCTGTATCCGAAGATCGAGGCGATTCACCAGGCGGCGGATCGAGCCACCACGCTGACTCGCCAACTATTGGCCTTCAGCCGCAAGCAACTCCTGGAACTGAAGGTAGTGGATCTGAACATCATCATCGAGGACATGGAGCGCCTGTTGCGTCCTTTGATCGGAGAAAATATCGAGTTGGAAACAAAGCTCGCGTCCGACTTGGGCCGCACCCGCGCTGATGCCGGCCAGATCGAGCAAGTCATTATGAATCTGGTGGTCAATTCCAAAGACGCGATGCCCAAGGGCGGAAGAATCACAATTCAGACCGCCAACGCCAGGCTGAACAATGAGGATCGCCGCGAATACAGCTACATCCAACCCGGCCCCTACGTTGTACTCTCCGTAAGCGACACCGGCGAAGGCATGGACAAAGAAACTCAGTTGCGCATCTTCGAGCCTTTTTTCACCACCAAGGAAAAAGGAAAAGGCACTGGCCTGGGGCTTTCGACCGTGTACGGCATCATTAAACAGAGCGGCGGCTACGTTCTGGTCGAAAGTGAGCCACGACAAGGCACGACTTTCCGGATTTATCTGCCGCGGGTCGAAGATGCCCTGGAGACAACAGGACCAGTGGGCGTTTCACGATCGCAGGCGAACGGTTCAGAAACTGTGCTCCTGGTGGAGGACGAGGAATCGGTGCGCCAGTTGGTTCGTGAAACCCTGGAGTCGAAGGGATACAAAGTTCTCGAAGCAGACAACGGAGAAGCCGCGCTCCAGATCGTTTCGAATCACTCGGGCAAGATCAACATGCTGATCACCGACGTAGTCATGCCGGGAATGAGCGGCCGCGAGCTATCCGCCCGGCTGTGTGCGGCGTGTCCGCAGATCAAGGTGCTCTACCTTTCCGGATACACGGAAGACGCCATCGTGCACGAGGGTGTCATCGATCCCGATACCGCTTTCCTGCAGAAGCCCTTTACCCTGCAAATGCTGTCCCGCAAAGTAAGAGAAGTTCTCGGCGAACGCGGTTAACGTGCGCTTTCGATCGCCGGTTTGTGGGCTTGACACGTAGCAAGCTACGCCTCTACAGAAGAAGATGATGACTGCTGTCGAGGCGTTGCTTGCAACGTCTCGGTCATGGCAGAGCGCGACTCGTAACATTGCAACTTTTCCAGCCATCGTGCGTCCTATCAGGTAGAGTTTCCGACCTGCTGCCAATCCACGAAGAGGCGGTTCCCCGTACACTTAAAGTAAGGACGGTTTTCATGCTGATCAAGAAGTCGCCACATATTCCTTCATCGGAGATCACTCCGAAGAGTTTGTATCTGAACCGCCGGAGATTTCTTGCCGGCGCAACCCTGGCCGGCGCCGCCGCTGTCACGGGTATTGGGCTCAGTGAGCTCTCGTCCCCTTTAATCACAGCACAGGCCAACGCCAAGATTGACGGCGTCAAGCCAAGCTCGTTCTCGACCAAAGAAACCGTCACGCCGTACAAGGACGTCAGCAATTACAACAATTATTACGAGTTCTCGACCGACAAGTATGAGCCCGCAGGTCTGGCCAAGAACTTCAAGACGCGACCCTGGACGGTGACCATTGATGGATTAGTGGACAAGAAGCAAACTCTCGACGTAGACACAATTCTAAAAATGGCCACGCCGGAGGAGCGGATTTATCGCCATCGCTGTGTAGAGGGCTGGTCGATTGTCGTGCCGTGGGTAGGCTTCTCGCTGAGCGAACTGATCAACAAAGCCAAGCCAACGAGCAAAGCGAAATTTGTTGAGTTCACGACCATCCTCGATATGCAGCAGATGCCAGGGCAGCGTGGCCGGGTGCTCGACTGGCCCTACGTCGAAGGCCTGCGCATGGACGAAGCCATGCACCCTTTGGCGCTGCTATGCTTCGGCATGTACGGCGAAGCTCTGCCCAATCAGGATGGCGCTCCGCTGCGCGTCGTAATCCCATGGAAGTACGGATTCAAGAGCGGCAAGGCAATTGTGCGCATTCGCTTCACCGACACCCAGCCGCAGACCACGTGGGCCGAAATGGCTCCGCGCGAGTACGGCTTCTACGCGAACGTGAATCCAAACGTGGACCATCCTCGATGGAGCCAGGCCAAAGAAAGGCGCCTGGGAGAGTTCCTGAAACGCCCCACGCTGATGTTCAACGGCTACGATCAGGTAGCAAGCCTGTACACCGGCATGGACCTGAAAAAGAATTTCTGAGCGGTTTGAGTAGCGCGGCATCTTGCCGGCTGTCGCGAGAGTATCCGGCCCTCGCCATTGGGGGCGGGACGCGCCCACGACAGCCGCCGGGACGGCGGCGCCACGAGAATGTAGGAAGCATTTGATCTATACATGATTCGCCGCTTCAAACCCGTAGTCTTTCTCGCCTGCCTAATCCCGTTGGCGCTGCTCGGCTGGAAAGCCTACAGCGGCGCACTGGGAGCAAACCCAATCGAGGTCATCACTCATGCGACCGGCGACTGGACTCTGCGTTTCCTGCTCATCACGCTGGCCGTCACGCCCATTCGAAAGCTGACCGGGCAGCTCTGGCTGATCCGCTACCGCCGCATGTTCGGATTATTCGCCTTCTTCTACGGCACGCTGCATTTCCTCACCTACATCTGGCTGGACAAATTCTTCGACCTGCACGAAATGCTGCACGACATCGCCAAGCGAAAATTCATTACTCTCGGATTCACCGGATTTGTGCTGCTCATCCCGCTGGCGCTCACTTCGACCAAGGGATGGATTCGCCGTCTTGGTGGGAAGCGCTGGCAATCCTTGCATCGCTTAATCTATTTCAGCGCAATCGCCGGCGTGATTCATTACTGGTGGCTGGTGAAGGCCGACATTCACAAGCCGCTGGAGTATGGAGCTATTGTCGCGGTTCTGCTGGGATACCGGATCGCGCTGTGGGCAGGTCCGAGGTTGTTTGCCAACAAAGCAAAACCCCTTCGCGACTCTCAGCTGCAAGTTCCGGAGTGACAGGCAGGCATCATTTTGGATCGTCGGCAAGACTGCGCTAGTGCTTTACGGCGTAGAACCAGCCGACCCTTCCCGCCTCCAGATCGACAGCCCTGGCGCTCCGAGCGCCAACGTACCCAGCGTAGCCGGTTCGGGAGTGAGGTTGAGGGACGCGGTTGGTTCGGCATCGTCCGGCCCTGTGGTTGCGCCTGCGATAATGGCTCTACCGGGAATTGTCTCGTAGGCGTAGCCTGTCAGGGTGCCATATAAATTGCTTCTCTTGTTATTGCCGAATGTGATCGTCACCCGAGCCCAGCCGAAGTGGATTTTGCCATTAACGACGAACCGGAATCCAAGGTAACGGTTTTTTACGCCCTTTCCGTGATTCGCCCATAGACCGCGAAAATACCTCTTGGTGCTGAAGTCGTTTTCGATCCAGCTAGCCATCCTGACATCGCCCGGGTTAAATTGTTTTTTAGGCCCGATTTCAACTCCGGCGCGGAGGGCATAGGCGTAGTTACCTTTCCCCATGACTCTATTTGTACCAGTATATTTCGGGACCTGATAAGCGCGAATTCCGTAGGTGAATCCGCTGCCACCCGCATAGTACGTGGATATCGCAAAATCGTTGATCCCATCATGGTTAAGATCGATATACAGAGGCGTGCGGCGGTTTGTAACTTGATGCGTGGGCGTGTAGACAATCTTCGCTTCGGCGGGTTGTAACAGCGCCAGGACTCCTACTCCGGCTGCGCTCGCTGCGAGGGCATACATGTTGAGCCGCTGCTGGGTTGAAGCGGAAAGCTCGGCGGGCATCTTAGAGCACCGGGAAGAGGGGTTCATAGTCCTCCTATGAAGACGGGCCCGCATTGTCCCTCCGATTTGGCACGATTGCAATACCGTAAATGCGGTAGGTCTGAAGCGGACTTCTGAGCAACTATTTCGCGACAGTTGACGAAAGCAGGGATTCTGCGACAACAAGCTGACGAAGCGCCGCCAATATCTCACCTCATTGACTTGCCCTCGGAATCTGCCTAACATGTGGCGGTTCTCAGGCCCAGTTCGAGCGTGTCGACGAAATCGACCTGGGTGTCCTGGTTCCTTTCCGACGAAACAGCGGAATTGCTTCCTGGAGCGCGGGAGACGGTCCTACAGAGGTGGATCACGATGCGGAGCGTCGTCTTCGTCATTGCGCTGTTGTGCAGTTGCATCTTGGCTGTCCCGGCCAGGGCGCAGCAACAAAACGAGCCCGAGGACCCTGAAGATGAGAAGCAGATAGGGCTCTGGCTCGATCAGGGAATTTCAACCGGCCTTTCGGCGGATAAGTCTCTGGATGTCGAGTTTCACGAGCGGCTCGACGAGGGAATGTCCAACCTGTACGAGTACTTCGTTCAAGGCGGCGTTGCCTTCCGTCTGCGGCCGTGGTTCACGTTGATACCGATTTATCGTTACCAGCGCTTTCCGGGAAATCCCAACATTGCTTACGAAAACCGGCTGCAGCTTAATCTCACCCTAAGCACATCGCGTGGCCCGTGGCGGCCGATACTCCGCACGCTCATCGAGGGACGTTTTGTTGATAACCGGCCTGCTTCCGCGCGTCTTCGATTTCGACCGGGCGTCGAATACACCCTACCGCTTCGCATGTCGCGGCGGCCGGTACTGGTCGCGAGCAACGAGTTCTTCATCGTTCCTGGAAACAACCCCTTTGCTAACGGCGGCAGCAGCTTTACCCAGAACCGATTCCAGGTCGGAGTACGATTGCCCATCGCGGATTCGTTTTCGGTTCGGCCCTACTACTTATTACAGTCGGTCAACCTGCCCAATGGCTGGGAGACAAACGAAATTTTTGGTATCTCGCTCGCATTTAGGGTTCCACACAAAACCAAGACGGTCCGCTCGCGACAGCCGGACTGCGCCCTATCTTGTGATGTCCCGAATCCAGGAGAGCCGTAACCTGCGGCTGAGGAACTCCGATGGCCGATCGCGCCTTAGGGCTTGGCCTGCTGGTTATTACGAGCTTTCGGTGTCAGCTTCCGGATAACAAATTCCTGGAACAGATTGGTAACGGCGGTTCCGCCGATCCCGAGGGCCGCATTTTCGAAAGTTAATTCGGCGCCATTGCGATCGTCCGCGGGATAGTAGAGATTCGAAATGCCGCCCGCCGCCAGGCTTCCCAGGATGCTCGAGTAATTTGCCTGCCAGTGTCGATTGTCGCCCTTGCAGATAACAGAATTGGCGATGGCATACATAATCCGGCCCCGCGTGCTGCCGGTTCCCTTATAGAAATAACGCGGATCCTGTTTCAGGAGCGATGGCAGGATGGCCGCTCCGATGAACGTGCCCGTAATCGTGTCGGCATAGCCAGCGCCGAAACGCTTGGCATAGCCTTCCGCGCCTTGCCCATACGCCTTGAAGTGATCTTGCGCCTGCTCAACCCCCGCAACGCCCCCTACAAATACAAAGGCGAACGGATCGACCACCGTCTTCCAGGCAAGCTTGAATTTTTGCTTCGAGGTGAGGGGCACTGCATCGGGGACATAGCTGACGTAGAAATTTGGCAGCACACCAAACACCCGCTGCTTCTCTTCAACCTTGATCTGCTCTTCCGCAACTTCTTCTGGAGAAACTCCGACCTGCACCTCAGTGACATTGGTGGCAACCGCCAGCGGGTCCTGCGGGACCACGAAGATCTCACCCGAATGCAGGATGCCGGAGAAGGTCTGGGAAGCGAAGCCCGCCGCCGTAATGGTGAGCTGGAAAGGTCCGGGAGCGATGTCGGAAAAGGAGAATTGCCCGTCCCCGCCGGATAGCACTTCTTGTCTTAGGGATTGATCTTTACCGGTAATCCTCACCCGGGCGCCGGCGATCACCGCTCCGCTTTGATCGACCACCGTTCCGCTTATGCTTCCCGGCAACCCCGGACCGGGAAGTTCGCCTGAAGCTGCACCCTGCTGTTCTGGACTAGGTTGTTCAGGCGCAGGCACTGCCTGAGGCGTTTGTCCCCGGCAGAACGACGCCCAACCCAGAGTGACGAAAGCAAAAACTATGAGTCCAGACTTCGATCGGAGAGCCATGAATGACTGTAACTGTATCCTCTCCTGTGCTCCCCATCCAAATCACCAAAGTGACCAATGCCGCACCTCCTTCCCCGAAACCGTTGCTAGGTCGCACCCTACTTGAACTGCAAATGCAGCTGCCGCAGTGCAATCTGGGCGGCGCCAGACCCGGCATTCAATACGACCATGCGCACTACATAATCGCCGTTCGCTCCCGTCGGCAGACCCTGCCAGCCACTGGTGTAAAGTCCGTTGGGCGTGGTCACAGGAACGTCTCCCGACAGCGGATACCAGTTCGTCCCGTCCGGCGTGTACTCGGCTTGCGCATAACTTCCGCTCGGCAGAGCCGCTGGCCCAAGGGTAACCACGCAACGCACCGAAGTTGCATTGGCCATGTCGATCTGATCGCGATCGGTGGAGCCCCCGACCTCAAGCGTGCCCACGCCCGCTTTGTACCCGGTCCCATAATAAAAGCTGTAATCGGACGGAGCCGCCATCGTGCCAGCCGGCCCCTGTGGCCCTTGCGAGCCTTGTGGGCCAGCCGGACCCTGCGCCCCCGCCGGTCCCGCAGGTCCGACCGCACCGGATGGGCCAACCGGGCCGGCCGCTCCTGATAGCCCAACCGGTCCAGCGGCTCCTGCCGGCCCAACCGGTCCAATTGCTCCCGTCGTTCCTGTTGCTCCGGTCGATCCTTGCGGGCCAACCGCTCCCGTTGCTCCTGCCGGCCCAACCGGTCCAATTGCTCCTGTCGTTCCTGTTGCTCCGGTTGCTCCTTGCGAGCCAACCGCTCCCGTTGCTCCCGTTGGTCCTGCCGGCCCAACCGCGCCGATCCCTCCCGCCGGACCAACTGGTCCAGCCGCTCCCTGCGGCCCGACCAGACCGACTGCTCCTGTCGCTCCCGTCGTGCCCTGAGGACCGATCGGTCCCGCCGGTCCTTGCGGTCCCTGCATCCCCATTAGAGAGTGGTAGCTGCTTCCATTGTCTGACTCCACAAGCATGCCGCTCGCGATCGACAGCGTGTACTGACTCGCGGCTGGCGCCAGCACCGGCAAGCCAAGGTCCACCAAAGTGATCGCCGATTGCGTGTTGTTTCCGGATTGCGGCTGCACGCTCAATGGCCCGCTGCAAGCTGTCCCGGGATTGCCATTGGCACATTGCGCCCACGAGATTCCAGACAGCAGACTCAGCATGATGGCCAACCAACAGTTCTTCATTTCGTCTCCTGATTTTTATGGAATCACTGCGACTGTCTCGTTGCTGTAGCCGCTTTCGCCGCCGGCGTTCACCGCGGAGGTTACGTAATACAGGGTTTGTTTATGACCGACTTGTATGTCGGTATAACTGGTCCCTACGATCCCCGAGGCTATTTTTGTGTAGGAACCACCCTCTGTAGTTCCGCGGTACACGCAATAACTTGCCGCGCCCTGACTTGCTTTCCAGCTAAGGGTGATCGCGTGCCCGGTTGCGATAACGGTCGCCTTGCCCGTGAGTTTCACATTGCCTTGGATTCCCTGCGCCAAGCTCAAGTCCAGACAACCGCTTAGAATCATGCCGATCGCAATGAGCCGTTTGAGACGTTCCACTCTCATGTCGCATCTATCGGCGCGATCACCTCCATCCTTTAGGACGCAAAAGTTATAAGTCGCCAACAAACACCATGAACACCGCAAGTGCCGGGAAACTGAAAGCGGAACAAGTGGTATACTTACGGCGAATTTTTGTTTCCGCTTCCATCTTCAACCCACAGACATAACCCAATCACCTAAGCGAGGAGCCTATGAAGAAAATCGCAGTCTGCCTGATATCGTTGTCTGCCTGTCTGCTGATGGCGCCCGCAGCGTCGGCGACCTGGGGCGGCTTCATCTCCACCGGCAAAACCACTGGTATCGGCAATCCATCTTGCGCCCCCGTCTCCGCCGGACACGTGGCGTGTGCGGTGCGGAGCGGCAAATCCGCCATCATGGTCAATGAGTTCAGCGGGACCAAATGGCGAACCTGGAAGAGTTTGGCCGGGACGGTCAGTTCTGATCCGAGTTGTACCAGCGATGGTGGTGGCAAAGTATACTGCGCTGCTGCCGCTGCCAACGGCGACCTCGAGGTCACAGTCCTGAGCGGCGGAGCCTGGAGTACTCCGACCGACGTCAGCGCAGCCCTGTATTCCGCCCCCAGTTGCGCTGAACTGAAAGCCGGTCAGGTGCTCTGCGCCGCCCGAAGCGCCACCGGCGGGCTCTCCTGGTCTCTGTACAATGGCACCGCCTGGAGCAAGTTCGCGAACCTCGCCACCTCGACGGTTTCGGCCCCCAGTTGCACCAGCGATCACAGTGGCGGAGCGGTTTGTGCTGTTTTCACCAGTGCAGAAGCCACTCTGGTGAATCGCTTCAACGGTACCAGTTGGGAGGGTTTCCTGAACCTCGGCGGAACCGCTGGCGGCAACCCCGATTGCACATTCTGGCGAATCGCCGATCCCGTCGTGTGCTTCGCCAAAGCAATCAACGACTCAATTTTTGTGACCGTTTTCGACGGGGGGAACTGGGTCACGGGCAGCTGGACCACCTACGCGAACCTCGGCGGCGAAGTAAATGACAATGCCAGCTGCACCAGTCAAGCGACGGGCGAACTGGTCTGCGGAGTGATTGGCCAGCCCACGCCTGGCAACGCTTTTTATGCCGACGTCTTTAACGGATCAAGCTGGTCGGGCTGGACCCTTATCGGCGGCGGCGGAACCGGATTCGGCTCGCCCTCCTGCGCCGCGCTGGGCTCTGGCAGAGTCGTGTGCGTGATCATGGGACTAAACAACAAGCTAACCAGCATCGTCGGGCCGTAACCTCTCGCGGGTGCCCCAGGTCTCGCGCCTTTCGAGACCTGGGCCTGTCCCCCGATTGACCAGATCCGTTCTGCTCACCTCCGCCTGGGCCACGGCCCCCACTCGTACAAGGACCGATCTCCAGCCGCAACCAGCTCGCGAGCGCGGTCCGGACCCACCGTGCTTCAGCGATTTTGTGGCGTCGGCGAGCGTACTGGTTGCGGTTCGCTGAGCAGCAGGCGAACCTGCTCAGGCATGACCACATACCCGTGGACACAGAGTTCGAAACTGCGGCGCGGACGTTTCAGTCCGGCCTCAAATACTTGCTTGGCTATTGGAAGTCGGGAACAACGGACGGCGATGGTAGCAGCAGAACGTCACGAAGTGAGTCTGCCCGGACGCTTGGACTCATTTCAGTCTCCAGGGCACAACGCCAGCTTACGCCTGAGAAAATCCCCACTCAAGCCAAAGAACACAAAGAACGGCTTGGCTGGGCCACCGGCCCGGATTCTGAGCCTTAGACGATTTCCCTTTACTGTTGGACTATAATTCGAGCGACTTATGGCTCTCAGTGCAGGGATCAAGCTCGGTCCTTACGAAGTACAGTCACTCATCGGTGCGGGCGGCATGGGCGAAGTGTATCGCGCACATGACGGTCGACTTGATCGCACCGTAGCAATCAAAGTTTTGCCGGTTTCCTATTCGGCGGACCGTGACCGGCTCCAACGCTTCGCGCAAGAAGCCCGCGCAGCCGCAGCGCTCAATCATCCCAACATCCTTTCGATTTTCGATATCGGCGATAACCACGGCGCACCCTATGTGGTTTCTGAATTGCTGGAGGGAGAGACTCTCCGAGGCTGCCTGAAACGTGGCCCGCTATCGCTACGCAAAGCCACTGAATATGCATTGCAGGTCGCGCGCGGATTGGCAGCCGCGCACGAAAAAGGCATCGTCCATCGCGACCTGAAACCTGAAAACCTGTTCATCACCGATGACGGCCGCGTAAAAATCCTGGATTTCGGTTTGGCAAAGCTGACGGGCCCCGAGTTAGCGCGCGAAAGTGGCGATGCTCCCACCATCCAGGTCGCCACCGAACCCGGCGTGGTCATGGGAACGGTCGGCTATATGTCTCCAGAGCAGGTCCGAGGGAAAGACGCAGACGCCCGCTCTGACATTTTTTCGTTCGGCGCCATTCTGTACGAAATGATCTCTGGGAAACGTGCATTTCATGGTGAAACCGCAGCTGACACCATGAGCGCGATCCTCAAGGAGGAGCCGCCGGAACTCGCCGATCCTCACCTCAATGTTCCGCCAGCACTGGAACGCATTATGCGCCACTGCCTGGAGAAGAATCCGGCGCAACGGTTCCATTCCATCAGCGATGTCGCCTTTGGTCTTGAAGTCCTCACCGGTATCTCGTCCACGACCACATCAGGCGCACAGCGAGCAGCACCCGCACCTATCCGACGAGGATGGCTGCTGCCGGCAGGCGCTGCAATTGCGCTTTGCGTTGTGTTGGCGGGCGTCTACCTTGCCGGTCAACACTCTGCTGCCGCGTCGATCCCGCACTTTCATCGTCTGACTTTCCGGCGTGGCACCATCCTCTCCGCCCGGTTTTCGCCAGATGGCCAGACCATCATCTATGGCGCAGCGCTTGAGGGCCGGCCGACGGAATTGTTCACTACCCGCTTCGACAGCACGGACTCCCGCCCTCTAGGCTTGGAGAAAACGCAGCTGCTGAGCATGTCAGCCAATGGCGAACTCGCCGTGAGCATGGATCAGCACCAACTATCACCATTTGCGGCTGCGGGGACCATGGGACGAGTGCCCCTCGCGGGCGGCGCGCCGCGTGAGGTTGCGGAGGAAGTCACTTGGGCAGATTGGACACCCGACGGTTCGGATGTCGCGTTAGCTAGAGCTACCGGCCGCACGATCGTCCTTGAGTTCCCCGTTGGAAAAGTTATTTACAAGCCTCGGGGCTGGGTAAGCCATCTGCGTTTCTCTCCGCGTGGCGACTTGATTGCCATCGCAGACCATGTGCCAACGGGCGATGATGGTCGAATCGTAATTCTCGACCGGAATGGGAACATCAAGGTTTCCTCGAGCTTCTTTATCACTGTTCAAGGCCTGGCTTGGTCGCCGGACGAGAAAGAGGTTTGGTTCACCGCTTCAAAAGAAGGAAGCTCGCGAGCTCTCTACGCGATGAATCTCTCCGGAAAAGAACGCCTGGTGCTGCGCGTTCCCGGGGTTCTCACGTTGCAGGATCTTACCCGGAGCGGTCGAGCCCTCTTAACTATCGAAAGCGATAATTTCGGAATTCTTGGCTTTCATGATGGCGATAAGAATGAACGAGACCTCTCCTGGTTTGACTGGAGCTTGATCGGAGACGTCTCGCCTGACGGCAAGAACCTAATCTTTTTCGAAAGCGGCGAAGGTGTAGGCAGCAATTACTCCGTGTTCATGCGTGGAATGGATGGGAGTCCGGCGGTACGTTTGGGCAGCGGTGCCTTCCCCTCTCTTTCGCCGGATGGGAAGTGGGTGGCTGCCCTTAATCTTGCCTCTCCTTCACAAATTGAGCTGCTGCCCACCGGTGCAGGCCAGCCGCGGGTAGTCACGAGCGATTCTCTGGAGCACACACGGGCGCGCTGGCTCCCATCCGGACAAGGTCTTCTGTTCGACGCTTACGATTCCAATCACCCGCCCCGCACATACTGGCTGGATTTGGAGAGCGGCAAAACCCGACCCGTAACCCCCGAAGGCACTGTTGGACTCGTAGTATCACCCGACAGCAAGTTTGTTCTGGCCAGAGACCCGGAGAGAAAGCGCTGGTTATATCCCCTCGAAGGCGGCGATCGTCAGCCGTTTACTGCCACGCTCGCTCCAGATGACAATGTCATCGAATGGGAGAAAGATGGCAATAGTCTTCTCGTGCTGAGAGCAGGAGTTCCAGCGAAGGTTCTTCGCGTATATCTTGGGTCCTCGAAGGTCGACGAGGTGAAGAGTTTCTCCGCCTCTGATCCCGCAGGCGTTGTTACTGTGGGAGGCGCTCGCTTCAGCTCCGATCGGAAATCCTACGCGTATGACTATTTTCGAATCCTCTCTGACTTGTACGTCGTAGATGGGCTGAAATAGAAAGAATGTTACGCGCGCCCAAGATCCACCTAGCGCTCCGGGGGCGGATGGCCCGGACGACCGTCTTCGTTTTACTCCCGAGGGTGCCCCGTCCAAGCTTCGCTTGGGCGGGGTTTTTTCTCTGGCGAACGGCGGGTGGCCCGGGTCAGCCTCCGTCCTTTGGACGCTAGTCTCGGTTGGGGAACTCTCCCTGGGCTGTTTTCCAAGACCAGCTCCGCAGCGCGTTTCATCATTGACTGCCCACTCGAAGTAAGATAACCTGCTACAAGATGCAATTATCTGTAAGATAATGACCGATCTTTGACAATCTGATCCCAGGCGACGGTGACTTCTTGACCGCGATCCTAATGCCTAAAGCATCCCCAGTTCCAAAATGGGACGCCGAAGGCCGTTACGCCGCCCGTAACTCCCATGTTGTCTAGATTTTGCGTGTAAGTCCTGTAAACTCAAAGATCTAGCACATAGTGGTAAAATAAATCCCTTGTTTTTAATATTTTGCAGACAGAGGGGGGAGGGGGGGTACCCAGTACTAAACAGTAAACTCGGTTCCAAAATGGGACTGCGGTTGTCGGCAATGTGACCGGAACTTTTCGGCGGGAGTCTTCGTAAATTACACAGGAAGACAAGGAGAGCCCGCCATGTTTACTTTTCTCCTCTGGTGCCTGCTATTGGTGTTGTGCTGGCCTCTGGCCCTGTTCGCGCTGGTGCTCTATCCGCTCGCGTGGGTGCTGCTCTTACCGTTCCGATTGGTCGGGATTGCGGTGCACGGAGTGTTAGAGCTTGTATGGGCGGCTGTGATGTTGCCGGCAAGGCTTCTGACGGCCCCATTCCGGCTGCGAGTGTAGGCGCGGGCGCCCTCGCCCCTGCTTGCTGGCGAAGAACTCGACCTACTCGACACCCTTCGCCGGGACTGCCATCCCCAATTCCTTCATCACCATCTGCAAGTCTTTCCAGGTCTCTTTCTTCTGGCGGGGATCGCGCAGTAGAAACGCGGGATGATAAGTGACAGCGAGCTTGGTACCGCGGAAATCGAACCAGCGCCCGCGAAACTCGGACATGGGAGCGTTGATTGCCAAGAGTGTTTTCGCCGCCACTGCTCCCAGCGCCACAATCGCTTTCGGCCTGATCGCCGCGATCTGCCGCATCAGAAACGGAGAACAGGTTTCGCACTCATCGCGTTCTGGCGTCCGGTTTCCCGGCGGACGGCACTTGATAATGTTCGCAATGTAAACATCCTCACGCCGCAGGCCCATGGCCTTGATCATGTTGTTGAGTAGTTGTCCGGCGCGGCCCACGAAAGGCTCGCCCTGCTGGTCTTCGTCCGCGCCCGGAGCCTCACCGATAAACATGAGCTCTGCGTTTGGATTGCCCACGCCGAACACGATCTGCTTGCGTCCTTGTTTGCTCAAGCGGCAGCGCGTGCAATCGCCGAGATCCTCGCGAATCAGAAGCAACGCCTGGATGGGATCAGTCACACGCGATTCTGGTTTTAGGTTTGCCGCTTCCGCAATGTTCTCTTCCACAAGCGCCGCGCTTGCGGCTTTGGATCTTGGGGTCATCAAGTCTCGCTCTTCTGGCTGGATTGCCGGACTTTCGTGAATTCCCGGGGCTTGCGTTGTGCTGGGGTCGGCTGCCGCGGGCTCGCGGCGGTAGAACGCGTAAATGCCCAGCTCATTGTAGAAGCGGACACGTTCGGCCAAAGCACGCTTGAGTTCCGGATCGAGCACGCCAGGCATTCGCTATTTCCCAATCTTCACGGGAGCGTTTTGTGGATTCCGGAGCCGTACTACCTGGTCAAGAACACGCTGCGCCACTTCCCATTTCGTGGTCTCTGGCACTTCCACGAGTTCGTGCTGAGTGATAATCGTAACCGCATTGCGGTCCGAGTCAAAGCCAATGCCCTCGCGCGACACGTCGTTCACGACGATGGCATCGAGCGACTTCGAGGCCAGTTTCTTGCGCGCGTTCTCCAGGGCGTTCTGAGTTTCGGCGGCAAAGCCAACGATCAGTTGCGACTGCTTGTTACGCGCGATCTCGCCAAGGATATCGGCAGTAGGCTCAAGTTCCAGTGTCATGGGCCCGCTGCGCCTGATCTTCTGTGGCGCCAGAGATTTCGGGCGATAATCAGAGACCGCGGCCGTCTTGATGACGATGGTTGCTTGCGGCAACAGTTTCAAAACCGCTTGCCGCATATCCTCGGCAGACTCCACGCGGGTAAAGTCGGCGGCGTCCGGCGGCGTCAACGCAGTAGGCCCGCTCACCAGCAATACTCGCGCACCGCGGCGAAGTGCGGCTTCAGCCAATGCGTAGCCCATCCTGCCACTGGAACGGTTGGTAAGGTAGCGCACCGGATCAATCCTCTCTCGCGTTGGGCCGGCCGTAATCAGCACCGTTTCACCAGTAAAATCCTGCGAAGCCCCAAGAGCTTCGAGAGTCGCCGTTACGATCGCTTCGTTCTCCGCCAGACGTCCCGGACCCGTCATGCCGCAGGCCAGATATCCGCTGCCCGGTTCCACGATCTTCACGCCGCGCTTCCTCAGAGTCTCAAGATTCGTTTGGGTGGCCGGGTGGTCCCACATGTTGACGTTCATGGCAGGCGCAACTACGACCGGGGCCGTAGTTGCCAGATAGAGTGTGCTGAGAAAATCGCTGGCGATGCCTTGCGCGAATTTGGCGAGGACGTCCGCGGTTGCCGGTGCCACCAGCAGGGCATCAATGGATTGTGCCACGGCGATGTGCTCGACTGCGGAATCAATATTGGGATGCTCGCCCGCGCCCGCTCCGAACATATCCGTGATGACTTTTTCGCCGGAGAGCGCCGCGAAGGTGAGGGGCCGAATAAACTCCTGGGCGGCATGGGTCATGACGACCTGCACTCGAATGCCGCGATCCTGCAGTTGGCGGACAATCTCCGCCGCCTTATAGGCCGCAATCCCGCCGCTGACGCCGAGAGCGATCTTCATAATTGCCGGTCGTCAATTTTCCAATCGCCGATGATCGCCGCGCATGAATCACCCGGGAATCGGCAATCGCAAATTGGAAATGTCTACTCTTGCCCCAGCGCCTTGTCCAGCATCTCGCTGACGACCTCAACCGTCGACTTGGGCGTTTCCGGGATCACCCACTTCACCTTGCCGGCCTTGATTTCGTCCTGCGCAATGCGGCAGGGTTTGCGGGAGTGAGTTTCAATGACCGGGGGCGCACCGCCTTGCAACTGTCGTGCGCGGCGAGCGGCGACCAGAATATATCGATAGTTGCTGTCGAACCCTTCAATCAACTTCATTGTGTTCTCCCCTGTGGCTAGCGTCCGCCTGAAGTCGCTGCGGTCGCAAACGAAGCCAAGATCGGCTGCAGGCGTTCCCGAATGTTGCCCAAGCGGCAAGCTTCGGCCTTGGCCAGCCTCTTTGCATCGTCGGCGGATCCCTGAACCCCCGAGCGCTTCAGCCGTTCCGCAAGCAGGATCGCCGTCAGCGCTTCGATAGATTCATCCAGACGGTCGTTAACCAGAATATAGTCGTATTTCTCGTAATTCTCAATCTCACGACTGGCCGTGACCAATCGGCGCTGAATCACCGCTTCCGCATCCAGACTGCGTTTTCGCAGGCGCGCCTCCAAAACCTTGCGATCTGGCGGCATAATGAAGATGCTGACCGCTTCCGGAAGCTTGCGCTTGATCTGTTCCGCGCCTTGCACATCGATGTCGAGCAGCAAGTCGCGTCCACTCCGCTCCGCCTCTCGAAGAAAGCGCTTTGCCGTACCGTAACAATTGCCAAATACCTCCGCATGCTCCAGGAATTCGTCTTTCCGCCCCATTTCCTCAAACTCGGAGCGCGTCACGAAGTAGTATTCGCGTCCATTCCGCTCGGAACCTCGCGGGGGTCGGGTAGTGTAGGAGATCGAGAAGTCGAGTCCGGGGACGATCTCCCGGGCTTTATCCACCAGCGTCGACTTGCCCGAACCCGAAGGTGCCGAAATTATGTAGACCGTGGTCATTCGAGGTTCTGCACCTGTTCGCGCGCCTTTTCAATATCGGCCTTCATGGACAATCCAAGCTCGGTAATCTTCATGGCTTCGCCGGCCAATCCCGAAGTCTTGGAGAGCAATGTGTTGGCCTCTCGATTCATTTCCTGCAGCAGAAAGTCAAGTTTCTTACCGACCTCACCGCCCTGGTCGAGCAGGCCCAGAAGGTGCTTCACATGCTGATCAAGGCGCACCAACTCTTCCTGAACGTCACTGCGATCCACCAGCAGTGCCGCTTCCTGCAGAATACGTTCTGGTTCGATTTGTGAACCGATCAACTCCTGCAACCGTGTCTTCAATCGCTCCGCATAGGTGTGCAGGGCGGCCTGGCGGTGTTCCTCCACTCCTTCCCGGGCCTGCTGTACGTGGCCCATGCGCTGCCGCAATTCACGTTCCGTGCCGCGCCCTTCTTCCTCGCGCATCTGATTGAGCCGGGTCAGCGCTTCTTCCATCTTGGAGAGAACCGCAGCCTCCAGGCCGTCATCGGCTGGCAAAGCTTCGGACTCAAGCGCGCCCGGTATGCGAAGAATTGCATTGAGATCGGGCTCCGCTGCCAGCCCGAATTCTGCGGCTGCGGCACGAAAAGCCTGAATATAGCCGCCGACCAGCGCGCGGTTGAGCGAAAAGCCTTCGCCCACGCTGCGTTCTATATTCAGAGTCAACTCCACATGGCCGCGAGCCATCCGCTCCTTCAACTTGCGGCGTAGCTTCATCTCCAGGTCGTCGCTATCGGAGGGCATGCGAAAGTGAATGTCGAGAAACCGGTGATTTACCGACTTTAGCGACAGGGTGAAGCCAAACTGGCCGTTGACCTGCCCTTTCACCTGCGCGAACCCGGTCATGGAGCGGACAGACATATTTCTAAATTATTTCTTT